>VYKX01000017.1_pt1 | contig 94332 bp, 105 predicted proteins | sample 5114471 | NCBI WGS metagenome assembly VYKX01 (sample SAMN12291785, study PRJNA351875) | freshwater metagenome | isolation source: freshwater lake | place: USA: Michigan, Gull Lake | collected 2013-08-08
CCTTTGTTCATCGCGTAAGGCAACTACCCCTAAAAACGAAGCGTCATTTTAAGACCTAATTCCCCTACGGAAATATGACTTTTTAGACTAGTTTAGTCGGACAAGAATGTAAAATTATACCCATTTTGGGAAAAAGCAATTGAAGAAAAACCCAACAAAACACTTAGTAATATAACTTTCATATTAATATCTGTTTTTTAAATATCCTAAGTAAACAAATTTTCTAGCTCCCTCTAGCCATTCATAGTTTTTCCAATCATTTTTGAATCCTACCGATGAACCAGACCCCACAACAATGAATTTATCTTGATCTACTCCAATAATCAAATCACTTTGTTCATATTTGCTCAAGCTCAAACCTGAAGAATATCTGTCGTCATTTTCAAATCGAAATCGAAAAGATGTGTATGCATATTTATCTGGAAACCCAGTTTCAATATGACCATCATCAATAAAGTAAAGTGGAAAGCCTTTGTTGATCAAACCCCAGATTACTTCTTTATTTTTACTATCTCCTTTTAGCTCAACATAGAGGTCTTGCTTAGACTGAAAATCATTCTTCAAGACATCACCACACGTACCCGCAGAGAAAGCACTATGACCAAATACCTTGTGGCTCAACTCGCGGGCAAACACGTTACACCATGTTGGCTGTGCCATCCGGAAATGGCTGTACATGCTCAACCCTTGCCATTCATTTATTTGGTCAGCTCTTGTTTTGATGCGACCATTATAAACTCTTACCCTGTGTGTGCCTTCACAGGCTTTTTGATTTTCTTCAAACAAGAATAAACTTCGCTTGTCCGTCTCATGCATTCTCCACTCTTTGAATTGATAACTGTTCCAGTAAATTGAGCTTAAATAATTGCTCATACTAGCAGGTATCTTCTTGTCGTCCAATCCAGTAAAAGTTGTTTCAGGCTTTGAAAAATCAAAATAATCATATGTGTAATTGCTAAGTTTGGCATTTTGATAGCCTTTTACATTATCAAAATAAACAAGATTATTATTGTTTTGCTCAGTAACCAATATATCTATCTTTTGACCGCTCATCGCGTTTGGCTTGTAAGCCAACGGCTTACCCGCAAAATAATCCAGCAATACACTTTGTTTATCCGGGTCAATGTTAATAGAACGTGGCTTGTTTGGCACCCTTGTTATTGTTGGTCTCCGACCAACAATCTTAAATTTCTGAATAATGCGTAAGAAACCCAAATCTGTCTTCACCAGTGTCATAGAAACTTGCAGAGTTATACTTGTAATCTTCAGATAGTGTTGCCAGCTGCCAATGCGGCTGGCAAGGATTGTTGTGAAGATACTCAAACTTTTGCTCGAAGAACCACTCGTGTATTAAATCAATGCTCATAGAATTCCGCTTCCAAATCTGAAATGTCCTGTCCTTCAGCAACAACAAGATTGTTGGTCGGGAGACCAACAATAACAAAAGGAAATTTCAGGCGTCCAAGCGGGATGCTTGAAACAGATAGGTGTGGGGACACTTGCGCCAGAGGGGGGTTTGGTACTGGCAATAGATTCTATCTAGCTCCTATCGGTTCAACCAAAACATCGCCTTTTTTCCAATAATAATATGTCAAAATACAAAGAAACAGACCTGTTGGTGCCATCACAATATCAGGAAAAACTAGATGACCAGTGGCAATGAATCCATAAATCGCGCCTAAAAAGTCAAAAATAAAACCTGCATAAGCCCATTCGCGAAGAGATTTGTAAGGTGAATACCAAAGTGCAATAATTCCTAACAGCTTACTGACGCCAAGAAAATAAAGTAAATAGACTGGCATTTCAATATATACCATCGATTGAACAACCGTTTCATTGAGCGTAAGTTCTCCCAGAGCACTAAACAACATGAATCCAGAGAATAGGACTTTTAAGATGATGTAACTTTTGTTTTTCATAATAATTTGTTTAAACGAGTGTTCAATTAGAAGTTAATTCCAAGGTTTAATGTTCCAACATAAATTGGTTTTTCACCGGTAAAATCAATTATGGGATGTGGGTTACAAATTTGCCCTTGTTGGTGTTGCGTGCAGGCGGTGCGCTGCGGCTCCACCAACAAGCAAACCAATTGCTGTCCCGGCCAATAACATTTTTTTGATGTGTGCTCTTATCAATCCTCATTTATGCTGTTATTCAAGTTCAACTAAAACAAATCCTCATTCATCTTGTTCGTTGGTGAAGTCTTGTGCATTACCCCTCATGTACCACCAACAAATGCGAGAAGGGTAAAAAACAGTAAGAATACAAAGTTCAGAACTAAAGATTCAAATTTTGAGATTGAGTTATCTTAAAACTTGATTTTTGAATTTTCAATTATTTTATTCCAACGGAATATCTCCAGGCTTTTCCCCTAACACTTCAACTTTTGGAGGAAGTAATTTGTACATCACCGGGGTCACTAATCGAGAATCTCTCCGGCTTTTTCGATTGCTTCATTGAGTTCAACGCCTCGTTCGCGCAGCTGATGTGTAAAGTCAACCAGCAATATAGAATTCTTTACTTCAATTCCGGCAAGTGCAATTAAACCTACCACCGCTACAAAAGACAAGGGATTGCCTGTTAAGAATAACATGAATATTGCGCCAATGATTCCCAGCGGAATCACTGACAATACGATAAGTGTACTTTTAAAATTTCCAAACTCCAACACCAAAACAGCAATAAAGCCAAAGATGGTAATGAGAATAATTGTACCGAGGCCACCAAACGATTCTTGCTTATTTTCAACTTCCCCCGCGGCTACATAGTAGTACCCTTTTGGAAAAGAAAATGAATCTAGTTTCTCAACTACCTCTTTTGTCACGTTTTCGTAAAGGAATCCATTCTTGACAAATGATGTAACCGTGGCATAGCGAGCCTTGTCAAAATGACGAATCAAGTTGGGTGAAGTTTCAAACTCGATACTAGCTACCTGCCGCAAAGGAATAGCTTGACCTGTAATGGAATTGACTTGAATTTTGTTAAACACATCATAGGTAGCATACTGTTCTTTCGGAAGTGCTACATTGATGTTGATTTCGTCAGCGCCTTCACTGGGTGTAAATTTTGCCACGTTAAGGCCAGCCACTCCCAAGCGAATCGTTCGATCAATGTCAGCAATTGCTATTCCTAATTGACCCGCTTTCTCTTTATTGATTTTCACATGTAAATCAGTTTGCTGATTGGCTAAAGGATTGTTGACATAAATGGTACCCTCGGTCTGCTTGATCAACTCCTCTACTCTCATAGAAATGCTTCTCAGCGAGTCCAAATTCTCCCCAAATATTCGGATGGCAATAGGTGCTTCCAGCGGTGGTCCTTGCTCAAAATCCTTTACCTCAATCTGTGCGTTGGGATAACTGACAAACTTTGCCCGAAGTTTATCGATAAGTCGTGTTTTCTCGTCAGGAGATAAATCATTCAGTTGAACCAGGAATTGCGCAAAATTACTTGTCTCGCTTCTGGCGATAACATTGTAATAAATGCGCGGATTACCTTTTCCAACGTTGGTGGTGTAATAAGTAACATCCTCTTCCTTCTTTAACTCGCTTTCCACATACCGAGCTACTTTATCGGTTTCAAAAATACTAGTGCTGTTAGAAGTTTCGATATTAATCAAGAACTGGGGCTTCTCTGATTTAGGAAATAAACTAAAACCGACCATCGGGAAAAGAGCTAAACTACCAACAAACAATACGACCGTAATGGCTAGTGTAGCCCACGTATGGCGGAGCGACCAATGTAGCAGGCGGGTATACGTTCCGCTGATACCTTTCTTAAGCGCACGCAAAAAAATGTTTCCCTCTTTTGATGTATGTGTTTTTAATAATCGGCTAGCCAAGAATGGCACGATCGTCAACGATACAAATAACGAGGCGATAATAGTAAGAATCACTGCCATCGGAAGACTGCGGATAAAATCACCTGCTGTTTCGGGTAAAAAAAGTAGCGGTAAGAAAGCGAGAATCAATGTGGCTGTACAACCCAATACGGCCAACCCAATTTGCTTGGTGGCTTCGATGGAAGCCTCGCGTTTTGTCTTCCCAGCACGTAGGTAACGCTCGATATTCTCAATAACGACAATCGAATCATCCACCAGAATCCCAAGCGCGACAATCAATCCGACAATGCTTAACTGGTTTATTGTAAATCCAAATAAGTCGAGTAGGAAAAGTCCTGTAAAAATGGAAAGTGGAATAGAGATCATCACCACGATAGCCGCGCGGGTTCCTAACGGCAGCAACGTGATGGAAACCAAAAGAATCGCAATGATAAAGTCTTTGCCAAAGCGCTTGAGTCGCTTCTCCACACTTTTTGCCTGATCAAAATTCTTGACCATTTTTATATTGGTGGGCAAGCTCTTTTCAAACTGCTCTAGAATGGGTGTCACCTTTTCATCCACAACGAAAATATTTTGTCCATCTTTTTGGCTGGCGGTCAACAATACAGCACGGTGGCCGTTCAAGCGGGTAATATGTGTTTCTGTGCGATACGAACTCTCTACATTGGCAATGTCCTTTAAGTAGACGATTTTTCCATTGATGGAATACACTACCGTGTTCTTGATTTCATCTAAATCTTTGTAGTCACCACTAGTCTTCACGTTAAATGTGCGAGTGTTCATTAGTATGCGCCCTCCCGGAATGTTCACATTCTCGCTCTGCAATGCACCCAATACTGCATTGACAGGTATGCGATTCTGCGCCATCTTCTCAATATTCAAATCGACCCTCACCTCTTGCTCAGGGTATCCGAACGTTTCGATTCTCTTAAGATTCTTTACTTTTTCTAACTGATCCTCAAGTGACTCAACTTGCTTTTCCAGTTCGCGAAAAGAAGCAGTCTCTGAAATCAGTGCGAGCTGTAAAATATTTACATCGGTAGAAGAGAAACGTTGAATCGTAATCGAATAAATATCCTGTGGCAGCTCTGCACGCAACGCATTTACCTCGCGCACTATCTCCTGGTATTTCTCCTCTACACTCGACTCATGTTTATAATCAACACGAAATACCGCAAGTCCGTCATTCACGTTGGCCGTAACACGCTTGATATCATCTAATTCATTCACTCTTTTCTCGACCGGATCGACCACCAATTTTTCCATGTCCACCGGACTTGTACCCGGATAAACTATTACCACCGCAAAACTGGGTGACTCTGTTTCCGGATCTTCTGCCCGCGGCATATTCAGCAGAGCATTCAAACCCATAGCCAATAACAGCGCAAAAATGATTAGCGTGAATTGATAATTCTTAACCGAAAATTCAGCGATCCGCATGGCTACTTATTTTTGGTTGATGGAAATAACTGAATTCTCTGTGAGGAAGGCCGAGCCTGAGGTGATTACTTCTTGCACGTTTTCAAGCCCACTTGATATGAATGCCTGTGTACCATTCAAATAAGCAACTTGAACAGGAATCTTATTCACAGCTGTTTTACTACTCCCTACTACAAATACAAATGCATTTTTTCCAGATCCTTCCACCAGCGCTTCAACTGGAATACCTTTTAATTTTACTTTAGTAGTTGGTAGAATTTCTACTCGGGCAAAAAGACCAGAAGCGAGTTTGTATTTGCCGGGGCTAACTTTGACTTCGGCTTGATAAAGTCCACTCAATGCATCCGCCCCTTCGTTAACTGTTTGCACCTCCGCATCTAGTGTTACGTTTGGATAAGCATCAACAAAGATTTTCGCGTCATCGCCCAGCTTTACTCTCACCCAGTCTACGTCAGGTAATCCAATTTTAACAATCCATTCATTCTGTGCTGATGAATTCACAACCAACACGGGTGTTCCCGGAGTGGCTAATTCTCCTTCGTTCAAAAATTTTCGAATTACTTTTCCAGAATTTGTAGCGTGAATAGTGGAATATAATCGATTGAAAGAGGCAATTCGAAAGCTCTCCTCTGCTACTTGTGTTGCAGTTTGTAGATTCTGAATCTGTTCCAGAGTTGCAGCCGAATCCCTAAAAAGACGTTGTCCTCTTTCTAAGTCACGCTTTGTTTTGTCCAAGCTATTTTTGGCTTGAGACACCTGCGCATCAATTTCTGTCAAATCGAGGGACGCTAGCAACTGGCCTTTAGTCACTGACTGGCCTTCTTTTACAAATACATTTTTGATAACACCGCCTACTTTAAATGACAACCTTGATTCGGTCTCTGTCGCAATAAGCCCCGAACTGACAATGGGTAAGCTATGTTCAATCTCCAGAACAGGAACCAAGTTCACCGCTATAGAAGATTCATCCAGCGAGGAGGAGGGAGTATTTTGCTTCTGCTCTTTTGAACAAGCACCAAAGATGGCGACAGCCATAAGAAGTAAAGAAAGTAGGTTAGCAGTTTGTCTCATAAAAAAGTAATTTAATCCGTTTCTATTCTTGATTGGGTTGAACGTGTGTGAGTATGTCCTGAACCGTTGCAGTAGAACTAATGGAGTTCAGTTGAACGTTATACTTCTCTTCTAGGTAATAAAGTAATACGTTCCATTCGAAAGATGAGAGCTCGGCAGAGGTGGCCAACGCTTGGTCCAATCGAAGACGTTTCACTGGTACTAACAGCTCTTTTCTTAAAATATATTCAACAATTGCTACGCTAGTTTTCATCTGGTAATCCATTTATAAGTTTGCGATCACTTTTTGCAAGGCGGCTTCCTTTCGCATCAGTTCAAAGTGATTGATGGATTGAGTAAGCTGCGCAGTTGTAAGTTTATTCTGTGCGTCCAAATATTCTAGTAAAATCGCCTGCCCTTCTTTGTATTTAGACCGAATAATTTGAAATGAGCGTTCCGAGCTTCGTTTACCATTTTGCGATGCAAGCAACGTTTGTTGGGCAGTCTCCCATTCATAATAGGCTTGCACGACTTGTAGTTCTATCTGTTTTTTTAGCTGGGCTAGTTTATTTTCTAAGACTTGATTGTCGATCCGGGCTTGCTGAATTTTTGTCTTCTTTTCGCCTGCTTTAAAGAGATCCCAACTCAATCCAAATTGAACCAAGTAAAATTGTTGGGGTGAATCGAACTTATACTGAAATCCTTGATAACCAATATCACCTGCCGCGCTTAGCTTCGGCCAATAAGCACTTCCTTTTTGAAGTTGAAGCAATTGATCATTGGCACGGAGGCCTCCTTCAATCTGCTTTAACTCTTGGCGACTCTGAAGAGCCTGAGAAGTCATTTGCTGAATGGACATGTTCTGTGTTGTGCCAGACATGATCACGGAGTCCTTTTCAATAGCTGCTGATAGGTCACGGTTCAATAAAAAATTGAAATAGGATTTCGCGACTTGATTGTTCTTTCGAGCCTCGGCAAGCTGGTACTCCGCCTTACTTAGCTCATACTCAGCATTCGATTCCACGTCTTTGGTGGCTTTTGCATTTGCGACCAATCGCTGATTTAATTTATAAAGCTCGGTGAGCAAGCCTTTTGTTTTTGTTAAAATACCAATGGCCTCTTCAGTTTGTAAATATTGGTAGTAAGATGAAATAATCGAAAATTTTAGTTCATTTTCATAGGCTTCCTTTTGTGCTTGTTGGACTGTAATCAATTCTTTTTGCGCTTTGTAAGCAAAATAGATATCGGGGTTAAAAAGAGGCTGAATAACTCGCAATTTTGTTTCGTGAAAATTGTTCGGCAAAAACTGTTCGTTCACATTGGCTATCTGAGGAAATGAGCTGGAGTTCGTAAGTTGGTTGAGTGTTGAATAGACTGGATTTAACAAATCACCTACTGGAAATTGAATTTTACGACCACCACCTGCGAGAGTGTAGTTACCCACAGCTGAAACCTGCGGAAAAAATAACGCATTCGACAATTGCAAATTTTGCACACTTCGCTCGTAATTGAGCTGTTCTTGCTGTAGCTGTAGATTGCTCTTAAGCCCTTCTTGAATATAGTTTTCTAAAACCCGTGATTGTGAAAAGCTAGTCTCAGCAAGCGAGATCGTGACCAGAAATAATATCAGCAAAAATTTAGCATTCATGACTTATTCGTTTAACGCAATTCCTTTTTTTAATTCTTATGCTTTCAATCGCTCCATCACCGTTTGAAAAGTTTGGTAGGTAGACGCCATCACAGCATCTACGACTAGTTTTTTATCTCTGGCCTCCTTCACATGAGTAATGTGATTGCTAATTCCCAACGAACAAAGGCCGTGTATAAAACTCCAAATCATCATCGAAAGATTTTGCGTATCCAAGCCCTTGAAATGACCTGATTGCTGGCATTGAGAGACGGTTTGGAACAAGACGTCAAATGCGCGGTCTCCTTCTTTCCACTCTTCGTCCAAGTGGTTTGTTATATGTTTCATTGGCTCTGTGCGTACAAAAAGTAGTTCATACACTCCGGGATTGGTGGTAGCAAACTTGATATAAGCATTACCCATTTCAATCAGGCGCTCAAAGGGATCAGTAAATTTTACTAGCGGTTCGAAATGCCGAACAAGAAGACGGAACCCATCCAGATGCAGTGCGTGTATGATCTCGTTTTTGTCTTTGAAATAGAGATAAATCGTGGCCGGACTATACTCTATGGCTTCCGCTATGTTGCGAATACTGGTTTGATCCAATCCCTTGGCCAGAAAAAGCTGTTGTGCAGATTGAAGGATTTTGTCCCTCATTTCTACCTTACCTCGCTCTTTTCTTTCTTTTACGCCCATACAATCGACTTATACGGGCAAAATTACTAAACGGTGTTTATTTTTAGATCAATGTTTATTAAAAAGTCATAACTATTTGATAAACAGGGACAAAAAAATAAATTCTCCCTTAAGGAATTGAAGAAAGAGCCTTATTATGACCTGGATTATACTACTTCACCGGCTCGCGATGTCCCACCCACGTAAATCGTTTGGTAACGTACTCGGGATTCGTAAATGAAGCATTACCGGATGGATTTCCGCCTGTTACATGAAAATCTGAGAAGGCGGCATTTTGATTCATGTAGATTCCACCCACCAAATTAAAAGACACCGGTGTAGCTGCCAACGACATTTCGTCCGCTATTTTTTCACGAACTGTTGCATCAGTCGTGTAGGCGCCACACGAAATGGCACCATGTTTTTGTGCCATCTCTTTCGCTAACGCGATAGACTCATCTGTATTTTTAGTTTTGATCAGCAAGGCGATTGGACCAAATAACTCTTTGCTGAATATTTCTCTCTTGCTTGAATCTACCTCTACTACCACAGGTGTCGCTACTCTCGCAGTCTTAAATTGCGAGTTTTCAAAGCTTCGTGATTTCAACCACACTTTGCCGTCCATTTTTTCAGCGTCAATGACACGCACACTCGTATTCTTATTTTGCACTGCGCCCAGCACGAAAGGACCCGCTTTGGGGTTGTCAACCAACCCATTGATGTTAGCCACAAATTTTTCAGCAAACTCGTCAAATGAAATCGCACCTGTCGAAGTCTTAATGCCGTTGGCAGGAATGTAAAAGTTTTGGGGAGCCGTACACATTTGCCCGCTGTATAGATTGACAGAAAACGCCAGATTGGCTGCTACTTTATCTGCGTCTTCGACTGAATCTAGAATTACCGAATTCACACCTGTCTTCTCTGTAAAAACAGTTTTTCCTGGCAGTGCCTCTAAGTAAGAACCAAAGTCTGAGTTGCCGGTGAAGTCAATCAATTTTACTTCCGGATTTTCGGCTAACTCCTTAGTGATCATTTTATCAAATGTGTCAACCGCGAGCTGACAGGTATTCGGATCTAAATTATTTTCAGCCAATACTTTTTGAATCTCTGCTACAAAAATGGCAATAGGTAATATTGCTCCCGGGTGTGGTTTCACTATCACTGAATTGCCGGTGATCAAGCTTCCGTAAATGCCCGTCACAGAATTCCAGGTAGGAAAGGTCGAACAACCAATAACAACTGAAATTCCTTTTGGCACCGCGCGCCACTCTTTATTTATCTGTAGGTTGAATTTGCCCATGGGCTTATCCCAAAGCGCCTTCTCCGGAAAACGATTTAGTTCTTCGTAGCCCGCAGCGATGGCTTCAACAGCTCGATCAGCAGCGTGGGGCCCTGAAGCTTGAAAAGCCATCATATAGCCTTGGCCTGTCGTGTGCATCGTGGCATAGGCCACTTCAAAGAATCTAGCTTTTACGCGATCTAACGACTCCATTAAAATACCTGCCCGATCTTTGGCTGACACCTTACGCCATTGATGAAAAGAAGTATTGGCGCGTTCGATCAAGGTAGCTGTACTGAAAATCGGGTACGAGACATTTAGTGGCTCTTGAAGATAGGGGGACTCTTCTTGTCCTGCCCAGCCATTGGGACTGCCTTGTTTAAGCTCGTCAAATTTTTGACCGAGCCTGTTCTTAAACTTTGCCTGACCTTCTGCATCGGCTGACTCACCATAAACTGCAGGTGTGGGTTGCTCAACAAAAGCTGCGTAGAAGGTACGTGCATGCAATGCTTCAATTGCTTTTGAAATACTACCCTGATGTTTTTCGAATAATGTCATATTATCTTGAATTTGATATTTTAAAAAGGCTTACCATTAGCCCGTCATGAAATCCTTCTCCTATTTAGAACCAAAAACTTTTTTCAACAACTCGGTGGTACGCGCAGCCGGATCTTGGCGAATACTTTTCTCTTCTTTGGCAATCATCGTAAACAACCCTTGTATCGCCATATCAGTAGCGTAGTCATTCAAATTTGGATTTACTTTGGAAATAAATGGGATTCGGTTGTAGTTCGAGATTAGATCACCATAATACTTCGTTGCATTCACCTTATCGAGATTAGCCTGCACCACCGGTTTGAATTTTTCTTTTAATTGAGCCGATGTTGTTCGTTTCAAAAATTGAGTAGCCGCGTCTGGCTGCCCCTTCAACACGGCAAAAGCATCATCAATCGACATCTGCTTAATGGCAGATATAAAAATAGGCTTCGCTTCTTTGGCTGCTTCCTCTGCCCCACGATTGAGTGTGAGCACAAATCGATCCACTTCACTTCCCATCCCGAGCTGACGTAGTTTATCTTCTACCTTCTTAACATCATTTGGAAAGGGAATCTTTATCTCTGGGTTTTTAAAATACCCATCCATCTTTGAAGTCAAGTCTGTACCTTTTGTAATGCCATTTACCAGTGCCTCTTTCAGTCCATTAGCAACTTCTTCTTTGGTGAGCGACTTCGGTGTACCTACGGCTTTTTTTGCATCATTTATAAGTTTATCTAATTGCCCAAATGTGTTTAGGTGAGCTACAACCAAAAGAGCTATCAAGAGTTGCTTCATAGAGACAAATTAGGTTGCTAAGTTACGGAAAGGTTCAACAAAGAAACAATGTCGATTAGGCCAGGCTTTCACGAGTTATTTCAGAAATATTTTTACAGCCAGCCAATCCCATCGTCAGGTCAAAGTCAGCCAAAAAATTCCTCAATACTTCAGCAACACCGGCCTCACCCGCTAGAGTTAGCCCATAAACATACGGGCGGCCAAGACAAACGGCTGTCGCTCCCAAGGCAATTGCTTTGAACGCATCCGCCCCACCCCGAACACCACTGTCAAGCAATACAGGAATTCTCGCAGCAACCGCTTCGGCAATTTTTGGTAGCGCTTCGAACGTACTAATGGAGCCATCGACTTGTCTACCACCATGATTAGAAATGACGATGCCATCGATGCCATGATCAATAGCAAGGCGCGCATCATCGGGATGCAAAATTCCTTTTAGCAAAATGGGGAGCTTTGTATGTTGGCGAAGAAATTTGAGATCGCCCCAAGTAAGAGCAGGATTGGAATAAATGCTAACAAACTTCTGAACTGCCTTAACTGGGCGTCCGGATTTCAATTTTGAAAAGAATCCGTTGCCCGGGTAATTTCTCGTCATCGTAATAAGGCCATTCAACAATTGGTAAGTGAGTTTTTGTTGCGTCTTTGGTATCGGCTCATCCATGAGTCCTTGAAAAACCGGATCAGAAGTATACTGAGCGATCCCACGCCCTTCCATAAAAGGCAAATAAGCCATATCTAAATCACGCGTGCGCCAACCGAGCATGGTTGTATCAAGGGTAACCACAATGGCAGAACACCCACACTTTTCAGCACGCTGTACAAAACTCGCCACCAACTCTTGCGACTTGCTCCAATACAACTGAAACCAACGTGGGCTATCCCCCATGGCAGCCGCTACTTCCTCCATCTGGCGAGAAGCCTGGTTAGAAAAAATGTAAGGAATACCCATTGACGAAGCGGCCTTCCCGACAGCAACATCGGCCTCCTTGTGAACCATTTCTAATACCCCAATAGGGGAAAGTAAAAAGGGCGAAGGAAACTTTTTCCCAAATAACTCAATGCTGGTATCACGTTCAGCCACATTGCGAAGCATGCGCGGAACAATTTTATATTTCTCAAATGCTGAACGATTTGAACGAATTGTTGATTCAAAGCCTGCTCCTCCAAGAATATAAGCCTTGGCCTGTGTGCTCATTTTCGCTGCTGCCAATTCTTCCAATTTGTTTGAATCAATTGGAACAATGGGCAATCGCCCAGCAAACCCATTTGAGTAAATCTCTCTTTGTTGGTTGGCACGGGATGTAGAAGAGGCAATCATGAAAAAGATGTTAGATGTAATACATAAGACAAAAGATTCTAAACTCTGTTCTTCGTATCGATAAGGATAGTAACAGGACCATCGTTGGTCAATGTGATTTTCATATCAGCTCCAAACTCTCCTGTTTGTACCGCTTTGCCCAACTCCTGCGTCAGCTTGTCAATCATCTTTTCGTACAAGGGGATGGCAATTGGAGGTTTGGCCGCTTTGATATAACTCGGTCGATTGCCCTTTTTTGTACTTGCGTGCAACGTGAACTGGCTTACCAACAGAATTTCGCCACCGTCATCCTTAACATTTACATTCATCACGCCTTCGTGATCATTAAATATTCGTAAGCCAACTAGTTTACCACTCAACCACTCAATGTCTTCTTCGCCATCCGCATCTTCAATCCCCAATAAAATCAAAAGACCTTTTCCAATCTTTGACTTGGTATGGCCTTCGATAGCCACCGCAGCTTCTGCTACTCTTTGCACAACCGCTATCATATTAATAATTCTGCATTTCAGCGGACGAATGAATAAATCTACCAACGCTTTCGGCTTTCCCGAACGCTAATAACGCGCGTGCTACTTTGATCGATTCAATGGCTGCAAATTTCTTTGGAATGAGAAAACCAAAAATTTTATAAAATATCTGAGCGGCTCCCTCCCCAGCGCGTTGTTCTTTGCGCGGACCTGTTAGCAAAGAAGGCTGGAGGATATGAAAACTTCTGAAGCCAATTTGATCAATCGCGTCTTCAACCTCACCTTTTACTTTATTATAAAATATGGAAGAGTTTTTATTTGAGCCTAAAGCAGAAACAATCAGGTACTGCGTTGCTCCGTTTTGTTTTGCTATTCGAGCCAACGCTGAAGGCGCATCATAATCGACTGCCCGAAATGCATCTTTTGTCTTTGCCAGGCGCATGGTTGTGCCCAAACAGCAAAAGACATCGTTCGCCTTTACTTGAGCTAAGGTGGTAGTTAGCTCACTAAGTTCACAAACAATGTTTGTTAGTTTAGGATGTGATTTACCCAACGGTCTTCGGCTAATGGCAATCACGGAAGAATAGTGTTCATCTGTCAACATCAATTCTAATAATTGGCTACCTATCAACCCAGTCGTGCCGGCCAGTAATGCAACTTTTGCCATACTTAAAATATCTGCTGAATTTCCTTTTTTAACTCCGTTAGTGCATGGTTAATCAAATCCACCTTTTTATCCATCGTCATTTGAAAAACCTTTTTTGCAAGATCAATGCTAGTTGCCTCTGGTGGCATTCCCGTTGCGGATTCGTTGATCATAATAATTAAATCTTCCTTTGCATTTTTTATTTGGCTCCATACCTCTTCGCTCATATACACTTGCTGAGAAACATTGTGGTTGTACTCATTACGCACCTCATCAAGTAGAATTTTTTGAAAATCTCTGGCAGAGAAACCGGGGTTGTTCAGCCGAATGAGCAAATTTTGGGGAGAAATACGCTCCAGAAATAAGATCATTCGTTCATAAGCTTGAAGTCGGGCGGGCAAAATCGTTTCGATGCTGCGGCCACGTACATCCAGTTTTTTTAACTCAATTTCACGCTGGATAAATGAGCGTACGATAAGATAAACCGCATATAGTACGATCGAGGCTGGTATCAATAACTTTCCAAATTCTAGTAAGGCATTCATGGGAATTATTTAATGGTCTAATATGTTCGAAATTTAGTTAATTTTAAACGCATACTCGTACACTGGAATAGGATGTTTGACAACGTAAAACCAATTGGAATTAGTGCAAGGGCTGCAGAAGAAGTAAAGAAGATCATGCAGTCTAAAAATATCCCTGCGGGTTATGGCCTACGACTTGGAGTAAAAGGTGGTGGCTGTAGTGGAGTATCACTTATTATTGGCTTCGATAAACAAAAGCCAACTGACCTAGCTTATGACCTTGAGGGAATTCAAGTTTACGTAGAGAAAAAACACACGATGTACTTGATTGGTAAAGAGGTTGATTTCTATGAAGGCGCTGACGCCAGAGGTTTTATGTTCACGGACGCCACCTAACTGAGACCTTTCGATAGACTCTTAACAACTGGGACTCTTTATTTCAATTTAACTACAACCACACTCGCCTTCTTGCAGACACCACCTATTGGGGGATTGAATTTCGAGATTTTTACTTCTACTGCTTTTGCCGAAGGAAAAGAACGAAGTGACTGCTCAGCTATCAAATGGCCAACCGTTTCCAATAGCTTGGCAGGTCGCTCCATCACATCTTTCACAATCGCATAGACGTCTTCGTAGTTAATGGTTCCGGTCAGTTCATCGCGAAAAGCAGAATCCGAAAACTCGGTATCGATTACCACGTCTACTTCAAACTTGTTTCCAGATGATCGCTCGTGTGGATAGACTCCATGGTAGGCGTGGAACTCAAGACCCTCCAGCACTACTTTGCCCGTCATTGAATATCGTCAAAGAATGATTTTTGTGCCTTAAATTCTGTAGAGAAAACTGGCTGAGGCACTTCTTTCATGGCCTCTTGTGATGGCAACGCCATGGCATTCTTTATTTCACGCTCCACTTCTGCATTCGGGAAAAGGGTTCTTTTAGACTCTCGTTTTGCCAACGCCAGGTGTTGATCGGGATCGAAATCGCGAGCAGCTGTTTTTGCACGCTCTACTCTATCAATCGTCTCAGCAGCAAGGCGTTTCATATCTGACAACAAATTGTCTTTATGCAACTCCAGTGTTTTGTAATGCTGACCGAGGGTCTTCAACCGTTCCTCCATCTCTGCCAAAAGTTGCTTAGAAAGATACTCAGCTTCTTCCATCGCATTCTTCGCTTTCGATCTAGACTCGTTAACCATCGCGTCAGCCTTCATTTGAGCTTCACGCAAAATTAGCTCCGCTGTCTTATTCGCTTGGTCTATTACATTCGCGCCCGTGTCTTCTGCGGTCTTCAATGTTTTGTAAAGAGAACTTTCTACTTCGCGCAATTTTGAGACTTCGCGTTCTGTCGCTTCATATTTGATCCGGATTTCTTTGATATCGTCCTGCATGCGTTCCCATTCCTGAGAAAGTGATTGCAGGTACGCATTTACTTCGTCTTTGTCATAGCCACGCAATACTCTTTCGAAAGCTTTTTGGCGGATTTCCAATGGGGTGATTCTCATAGTGTGATTTTTTAGTTGACCAGTTTAAAAAATAGTAGAAGTTTAAAAAATGAAAAAATCGACAGACAAATATAGTAAATTGTTCTGAATATGCTTACAGTCAGCCGTTTACTTTTGGTTTGTTTACTCCTTACCGCGTTCGAGGAAGTTAACGTTGTAGTTGTTCAAGAATTTCCTCGAGTCATCGATAAAAGTCTTAAACTGAAGCAATGAGGTTGGATCGGTGATAAACCCCGTTGGATCGTGTTCAAAAGAAGGTACAGGCAGTACATAAAATTTTCTTTGTCCAGTTGGTTTTTTATACACCCACTGGAGTAGGTAACCTGCAGAATCGATTCTGCTTATTGAAGTCTCAGGTGTCTTTATCTTTACCAAATCAAGTCGCACCATTACTCCTCCGTTTTTATATCTATCGCGCTGCCCGGAGACGAAATTTCCTAGTGAATAAACAACTAACTGATTTTCTGCTTTGCGCCACTCCATTGGCTGCAGCACATGTGGATGTGAGCCAATGACAGCATCTGCTCCAAAGCGAAAACAAAACTCTCCAATCCTCTTCTGATCAGCCGAAGGTTGTTGCTGGTACTCCAAGCCCCAGTGTGTAAAAACAATAATGAAATCAGGAAGCAACGACTTAGCTTTTAGTAAATCTTTTCGAATCAGTGCTGTATCTAAAAGGTTCACTACATTTGGCTTGGTCACCCGAAGTCCATTGGTTCCATATGTGTAGTTTAGCAGCGCAATCGTAAAACCATTTTTTGAAATTAAAAGAGGGTACTCGTTCATTCTTTCCACCGTATCACGAAAAGTACCAGTATGTAAAAAATGCAGACTGTCGAGTTGTGTGATGGTTCGTTCGAGCCCTCTTCTACCCCGATCTAAGCTGTGATTGTTCGCAGTCACGAGTATATCCATTCCCGCGTCTTTTAGAGCCATTGCCAATTCATCTGGAGCACTGAATTGAGGATATCCTTTATAGGGAGCTCCAGCCAGAGTTAATTCCAGATTGCCAATGGCGATATCGACCGATTCGAAATAGGGCTTAACAAATCGAAAACAGGAGTCATAGTCATACTTTTTAGTGGTCGGATTAAAGGCTGACTGAATTTGTGAATCGTGCTGCATGATATCGCCCACAAATAACAGTGACAGCCGAGTGGTGTCCTGGGAAAATGCTTTTCCGAAAATCACGAAAGACAAACATGTCACAAAAAATAGATGTCTCATTGCTGCCGATTTTCTATCTATTGACTCCACCAAATTCAACGTCCCAAATTGATATACTTCGATCATCGCTGGCACTTACCAGGTAGTTACGGAAAGGCATCCACAAAAGCTTATTGACAGAAGTGCCATGGCCTGTATGACGAGCTCTATCAATCACTTTTAGCAATTTAAGTTGGACAGTATCCCACACTTTTATTGATTTGTCCATGCTAGCAGTTGCGAAATAGTTGCCATCCGGGCTAAAAACAATATGATTAATCGCGTACAAGTGAGCTGCTATTTCCTCCACCTGTTTATAGTCACTATTTGTGTCCCAGACTTTAAGCTTTGCATCACGCGAGCCACTCATCAGAAAATGACTGTTTGGCAAATACTGCATGGTGAAGATAGAATTGGAGTGAGCCTGCCATTCTTTAATCAATCGAAAATCATCAAGTGCAAATACACGAATAAAAAAGTCACTATAGCCAATGGCGCATTCACCACGCGCTGGGTTTATCGCAATGGTCCGTGCACTTTTTTCAGTGGCCAAGATTTTCTTCTTAATAACCCATTTTTCCAAATCGACAATTATGACAGATCCCTCGCCAGTTGCAATCCATAAATCATTTCCAAATACCTGCATATCAAAAATAAAAGAAGAAGTGACTTTCAAAGAGGCCAACTCCTTTTTTTTTCGCCAATCCAACAAATGGATCCCTTCATAATTTTGCCCCGCCACAAGTAAATCCCTATCCTGAAGATGAAGAAGTGAATACACTGAGTTCGGAAGTTTCGCAATCAGCTCACCCTCCGCCAGGCTTTCAGCATTCCACGACACAACCATACCGTCTCCCGCACCAGAAAAAAAAAGGTGTGGCTCGGCACTTGGCTGGAGCGTATAAACGCAATCTCGGTGTCCTGTAAGCGTATCTACTTTTGAAACGTTGGGGGTTGTCATTCTTGTGTTCAAAGTGCCTTGGGCCCAAATGAAATGCAAGATTAGTCTATTGCGATATTTTTGCCAAAATTGTATCCTGAACGTAACTTCATCCAATGCCTCTTTACAAGCTAAAAAACACAGGAACAGAAAGCGCATGGGGTATCTGGAAAGTGGAAGAATCGGCAGAAGAACTCGCTTTTACTGCATTCGAAGAAGCTCCGGAGGGAATCGTCCACTTAACAAAAAGACTGGAGTGGTTGGCTAGCCGCGTATTAGTTCGTACACTTTTGGAGCAAAACGATCTTCCCTATTCTGGTATTCATAAAGATGAATACGGGAAACCATTCCTTCGGGAACTAACCCATCACATATCGCTTTCACATGCCTATCCCTATGTGGCAGTACAGCTGGATAGGTATAAATCTGTAGGCATTGATATTGAACAACCCACCGAGAAACTTTTACGAATTGCTCCACGCGTACTTTCATTGGAGGAGTTGGACAATGCGGGATCTGATATTCGAAAACACTGCGTCTACTGGTGTGCCAAAGAAGCCTTATACAAAGTGTATGGAAAACGGGGCCTCCATTTTGCAAGTCAACTTCTGGTCGAGCCGTTTATTCTTGAGGAGAAGGGCGATTTGAAAGGAATGATTAATATGCAGGAAGTAAAACTAAATGTAGCTTTGAGTTATGAAATCGAGCCTGAATTTGTCGTGGTCTATACCAACCCCCATTAGCATGAAAAGCCTGTTCTATCTTTTACTATTCGTGTCAGCCAATGCCAATGCCCAGGTGAGTGTTGCTGACTTTAGCCTTACTGACGTGAATAAAAAAACCGTTGTTGCGCTGAGTGAATTTAAGAACCTGAACGCGGTCGTAGTTTTGTTTACAACCAACGAATGCCCTTTCGACAACTACTATAAAGCAAGAGTAAAGGCACTTATCGATTCGTATAACGGAAAGGTGCAATTTCTCCTTATCAACTCCGCTAATGACCCACAAGAAACTCCCGAAAAAATGGCGATCCATTATACCGAACTAGGTGTGCCTTACCTGGAAGACAAAGAGCAGGTCGCGATGGACTTGTTTGGAGCGCGCAAATCACCAGAAGTTTATTTGTTAAAGCCAGAAGGCAATCAGTTCAAGGTAATTTACAGCGGTGCGATTGATGACAATCCACAGGTAGCAGAAGACACCAAAGAAAATTATTTAAAAAATGCCATTGATAAGGTGCTGACCGGCCAGAAAATTGAAATTGAAAACAATCGAGTCATTGGCTGCACAATCAGAAGATAAAGTTGACTTCTAATTAGACGCCTAAGTCACCACCATCAGAAATTTCGATCAGAAGCAGCTTCACTTCTTCCGCTTTTGCATGTTCGCCCATTTTCTCAAACGACATTACCAGATTGCGAAGAGCCCTTCTCACGATATCGATGCTATTACAAGGTTCGTAGAATGACGTCTGGGGAACCATATGTAACTCGTTGATGTAGTTCTCGATGTCTTGCTTTGAAAAAATCAGTCCCCGATTGAATGCATTAATATAGAATTGGTGATTGTCATCTTTGTAAGTGAGGATAAACAAATTAGGAAGGTTCACACCACTGACAGGCAGTTTTAACTTTTGCGCTACCAGCATATAGATCACACAAAGGGTAATTGGGTTTCCTTTATGAGACTCCAGCACCACATTGATCATCGAGTTTCCTGGAGAATGAAAATTTTTAGTGTTCGCTCCGAATTTTAATTTATTGAATAAGACACTGTTGATCACCTTTACTTGATCGTAGGGATACAAATCCGGACGGAACTCAAGCCAAGTCTCATAATAGATTTGTTCTAAATCCTGTCGCAGTTTTTCTAGTTCGATTTCTGGGTATTGGTAGGTGGCCAAAATCCACATGCCTGTCAATAAATCGTGCTCTTCACCGGCATACCAGTTTTTCAATCTTTCTTTGAGTAACTCGTATTGGAGAACGTGAATCAATTCTTCTATCCGGGCTTGAACGGCAGGGTTCAGATTGCTTTCCCACTCATGTTCTAAAAAGGGAATAGCCTCCTTTCCAATTGAAAGAATTTTCTCTTCCACATGAGAACTGACTTGTTTATCCTCATCGTCCAACAACGAAACCAATGCTTTTAATTCACTCTCTTGCATTTGCATAATTTGTCAATTCGATGATTCGTTAATTTCCTAATTGCCGAATAAACGAATCAGCTCATTACCTATGTTTGAATAACTCCCACATTAAACCTCTCAACGGGCGCGTGGTTCGCGGCTTCAATTCCCACTGAAATAACTTTTCGTGTTTCCATTGGATCAATCACACCGTCTACCCACAATCTCGAAGCAGCATAATACGGACTCAACTGCTCGTTGTACTTATCAGTAATTTCCTTCAATAGCAAATCTTCTTCTTCCTTAGAGATTGTTTTTCCTTGTGCCTTCAATGTACTAACCCGAATCTGCAACAACGTTTTTGCTGCAGAAGCGCCACTCATGACTGCAATTTGAGCGGTCGGCCAGGCATAAATAAGACGCGGGTCATACGCTTTTCCACACATCGCATAATTGCCGGCCCCATACGAATTACCAATGATCAATGTGAACTTAGGCACCGTAGAGTTGGCCATGGCGTTCACCATCTTCGCTCCGTCCTTGATAATGCCACCCTGCTCGGCCTTGCTGCCGACCATAAACCCACTAACGTCTTGCAAAAACAACAGTGGTATTTTCCGTTGGTTACAATTCATAATGAACCGTGCCGCTTTGTCCGCAGAATCTGAATAGATGACACCACCCATCTGCATTTCACCTTTCTTATTTTTTACTGTCTTGCGTTGATTGGCAACGATACCCACAGCCCACCCTTCAATTCGCGCAAAGCCACACAAAATGGTTTTCCCATACAAGGCTTTATATTCATCAAACTCGGAATCATCTACCAATCTTCTAATGATCTCGCCCATGTCATAGGGTTTTGTACGATCAATGGGTATTAGCCCATAGATTTCTTCTGTTTTAAATTTGGGTAATTTTTTTTCGACTCTGTTAAATCCTGCCTTCTCTTTAGCCCCTATCTTGTCAAACAAACTACGAATATGGTCTAAGCAAGCCTGATCAGACGGAAATTTATTGTCTGTAACACCTGAGATTTCGCAATGCGTGGTGGCACCTCCCAATGTTTCATTGTCAATGTCTTCGCCAATAGCCGCTTTAACGAGGTAAGATCCTGCCAAAAAAATTGAACCGGTCTTGTCAACAATCATTGCCTCATCTGACATGATGGGTAGATAAGCGCCACCAGCCACGCAGCTACCCATGATTGCAGCTATTTGTATGATACCCATAGAGGACATCTTTGCGTTGTTTCTAAACTGACGGCCAAAATGTTCTTTATCTGGAAAAATCTCATCTTGCATGGGGAGAAAAACACCAGCACTATCAACAAGATAAATAATTGGTAAGTGATTCTCCATCGCAACTTCTTGTGCGCGAAGATTTTTCTTTGCCGTGATGGGAAACCAAGCTCCTGCCTTTACTGTTGCATCATTGGCAACAATTACACACTGTCTGCTTTTTACATAACCAATGCCCGTTACCACTCCACCAGAAGGGCAACCGCCTTGCTCTTTGTACATGCCGTCTCCTACAAAAAGACCAATCTCTAAAAAGGGTGAATTTTTATCGATGAGATAGTCAATTCGCTCGCGAGCCGTTAACTTTCCTTTTTGATGTTGGTCTTCAATCTTTTTCTCGCCTCCACCCAACCTGGTTTTTTGCGCCTTCGACTTCAACTGAAAACAAAGTTGTTTCAGTTGATCTTCATTCTTGTTAAATTCTAAATCCATTCGGTTGCAAAGCTTATGGCTTCTTTACAGGTGAGTTTGCCGCTGCCTTTTTCATCTTCTCTTCCTCGGCCCTGCGTCTATCGCGATCAATTTTCTTTTTGCTTTTCCCCAACGGAGAAAGAAAGTGTTTTGGGTTATTGTTCAAATGAATTGCTAAACTATCAAGACTTTTAATCAGCCTATTCAGGTTAACGTATAGCGTATCCTCGGTCAACAACTTACTCATAGTATTATCGCCTTTGTTAAGTTTAGCCAGTGTTAGATTAAGGTTAGAAATCGCTTGCTGAGTTTTGCTAAGAGTTTGATTCAGCTTCAGCATCTTAAGTGAATCCGAAAGGGTTTTAAAGTTTTGGAGAGTTGGTTTCAATTCATTTAGTGTGGCATTAAAGTTATCGCCCACTAATTTTAATGTTCCAGACACATCTTCGATTTTTCCATTGGCAGTTATGAGCGTTGTATTAAGCAAATCCGGGGTCTTTTCTAGCTTTGAAAAGATAACTTCCAATTGCTGAGAATTTTTTGTCAGGTTGTCAATAATAGTATTGAATTTCCGAAGTGTGGTTTGCAAATCTGTTGCTACGGGCGAAGCCGTTTCTGAAAACACATCAAACATCCCCTTTGCAACTTCAGCGCGTAGCGTATCTCCATTCTTTAATTCGTTAGAAGACTGGCCAAATGTGAGTAAGACAGATTTACCCCCCAATAACTCACTGGTAAGAATTGCCTTAGTTCCATCATTCAAAACAATCGTGGCATCAATTTCCAATTCTACCAACACGCGATTGTTTTTATTTTGCAGAATTCCAATACGGCTCACGCGGCCCACAGGATAGCCATTAACCAAAACGGGATTAGAGATGGCTAATTGGTTGATGTTGTCGTAGACCACATAGTACCTTTTTACACTCGTAAAAAAATCTATGCCTTTCAGATAATTAAATCCAAAATACAGCATTACAATGGCCATAGCTACAAACAGGCCAACCTTGAATTCTCTTGTCTTAAACAACATCAGTTTATAGATTCAATTTCAGTTTTATACTCTTTAAAGGCTCTATAAATTCCAGACGCGATCAAGTCCTGCCCTTCTTCTGAAGCCAAGAAACCTTCTTCTTTACCGTTCGACAAAAACCCACACTCTACCAACACGCTTGGCATAGAGGTGCGCCACAACACTAAAAAGCCCGCCTGCTTTACTCCCCTACTATACCTGCCCGCTTTGGTCTTAAATTGCGACTCGACCTTCTGTGCAAATCTCAGACTACTCTCATGGTACGCACTTTGACTCAAGGTAAACAAAATGTAAGACTCTGGGCTCTTTGGATCAAACCCTTCGTAGCGTTCTTTATAGTTTTCATCCATCAAAATTACTTCGTTCTCGCGTTTCGCTACTTCAAAATTTCCCTTGTCTTTGTGTAGTCCCATTACGAACGTTTCCGTACCAAAGGCAGGTGCACCCGGCAAAGAGTTGGCATGAATGCATATAAAAAGCTGTGCCTTATTTCGATTCGCAATCTCGGCACGCTCATCGAGTGAAACATATTCGTCAGTTTTACGCGTATAGATCACCTTTACCCCCGGGATGTTCTTCTCAATATGGCTGCCCAACTTTAGCGAAATTTTAAGAGCAATATCCTTTTCCTTAGTCTTATTGCCGTGAGTGCCGGGGTCTTTGCCACCATGGCCGGGGTCAATGACAATGGTTTCCAATTTGAAACCGGTTGGACGAAATGTAGCCGAAGAGTTTAGCAAGGTTATTGCTAAGATCAAAAGCTTAAGTTGGATATTGGGCACGGTAGTACTGTGGTCTGGAGTAATTGCAATAAGTTTGTGTAAAGTTGTGAATTTTTCATTAAACCGTAAACTGCTGAAAATCAATTCCAAAGGAAGGAAGGCTCCCTCCGCCATAGCTTTATTCACTTTTATCTTGATGATTGGATCTCCATTGTTTGGCCAAGTTGAGCGTTCCGTTAAACAACCAGGCCTTCTTCCGATAAAGACTGACACGCTTGGGACTAGACGATTAAATAGCAATCCACAAGATACGTCAGTCGTCAGCCAAGATTCATTGAAGGTTAAAGCGAGACAGGACTCGGTTAAGAATGCAAAAAAGGGAGATATCGAAACTACCATTTTCTACTCGGCCACCGATTCGATCAATTTCAGTCTGGACAATAAAATCGTAAAGCTCTATGGCGATGCAAAAGTGAAATACGGCACTATTGAGTTAGATGCCGAGTTGATTACCATTAATTACGAAACCTCCGAGATTACAGCCAACGGCAAACCAGACTCTTTGGGAAGGCTGGTTGGGTTTCCGATTTTTAAAGACGGCAACGACTCCTACGAGACCAAGGACATGGTCTATAATTTTAAAAACAGAAAAGCCAAAATCTCGGAAGTCGTCACCAAACAAGGCGATGGCTTTGTAGCTGGGGATGTAGTTTATAAAAATTCAAAAAATGAATTATTCACTATTGGAAACACCTATACTACTTGCGATTTAAAAGATCCTCATTTTCGAATCGTTTCCAAAAAAGCAAAAGCAGTGCCGGGCGACAAAACAATTACCGGTCCTTTCTACATGGAATTTAATCATGTACCAACTCCACTGGGCTTTGCGTTTGGTATGTTTCCTTCACCCCGAAAAAGCGCCTCAGGTATCATCGTGCCAGAGTATGGGGAAGAGCAACGAAGGGGCTTTTTCCTACGCAATGGAGGGTACTTTTTTGATATTAGTGACTACTTGAAAATTACCTTGCTTGCAGATCTCTATACAAAAGGATCTAATGCGTTGAAGATAAACACGGTCTATAACAATCGGTATAAATACAACGGCTCTTTTAATTTTTCCTATACCAGTAACCAGGTTTCCGATAAATTCGAGGACCAAAGCCGCCTCCGCGATTTCCAGTTAACTTGGAGTCATTCGCCAAAATCAAAGGGGAATACTCGTTTTTCTGCTTCTGTTAATGCTGCCACGTCTTCGTTTACTACTAACAATTTTTTGGGCGTTAATGTGAATCCCAACCAACAACGTCCGGATAACATCTCCAGAAAACTTACCTCCAATATCTCTTTGTCAAAAATTTTTCCCGGCACCCCGTTCTCAGCGGGAATTAACTTAAGGCACAGCCAGGATTTGGCAACCGGCCAGGTCGATTTGCCGATGCCTGACATCACATTTAATGTCAACAACTTATATCCATTAAAAAACAAAAAGCTGGGTGAGGCCGCTGACAATTTTAATATTCGATATAGCCTGGCCGGAACAAATCAAATCACAAATAACTTAGGCCGGATAGGAAATTCCACGAAAGACAGCATTGCGAGTTTTGATTTCCAAAACCTACCCACCCTTTTCAAAAACGCGAAGAGTGGTATCAAACACAACATCCCGATCTCAACCACCGTGAAGGTGATGAAATTTTTTGCGGTTAGCCCGAATATATCGATCGATGAAACATGGTACTTCAGACAACTTAATTGGGGGGCGGATGCAACCGGAAAAACAGCGGTGGTCAAAGACACAGCTAACGTCTTCAATCGTATCAATAATTTTTCGATGGGAGTCTCTGTTACCACTCGAATTTTTGGAACTTATTTGGCAGAGAATCCAACGAGTAGTATCAGGGGGATTCGGCATGTGATCACACCCAATATCTCCTATAACTACACACCGGACTTTGGAGATCCCAGCTATGGTTACTACCAGGCCGTAAAGCTAAAAGATGCGAAAGGAAGAGAATATGAAGTAAGAAAATCAAGGCACGAAGGATTTGTGTATGGCTCATCTAGACAAGGCATAAGCAACTCACTTAGCTTCGGCTTGGGAAACACCATCGAAATGAAAGTGAGGGGAAAAAAAGATACAGTCGATAAAAAGATTCCGATTTTTAATAATTTATCTATTGGTACAGGCTACAATTTCGCAGCCGATTCATTTAAGCTCGCTACGATTTCCATCAGCGCCAACACGAATATCTTAAACAACAAAGTTAACATTAACATAAACGGATCATTGGATCCTTATCAATACGAAAAGAGCAGAAATGATCTGACGATTCCGGCAGAAGGAACGTCTATTATAGAGCGAAGATTAGATCGATATGCATGGAATGTAGGGCAAGGTCTTGGCAGGATTACATCTGCAGGACTGGCATTTAGCACCAATCTTAATCCAAAGGGCCAGAAGAGCGACACTCAGTCGCGCGATCAAATTGCCAAATCAAATGCTTCTGAAGCTGATAAAGCCTACCTGCTTCAAAATGCCAATACCTATATCGATTTTAAGATTCCGTGGAATTTGCGCCTGAATTATAATATCAATTATTCAAGAGGCACTAACCAACCCGCGCAAATTACGCAGGCTCTGAATTTTTCAGGCGATATTTCCATGACAGAAAAATGGAAAGTAGTATTCAACTCGGGCTACGATTTTGTGAAAAGCGAAATCACGCAAACGAGTTTTTCGATCAATAGAGACATCCACTGCTGGCAGTTATCTCTTAGCTGGGTCCCTTTTGGCCCATTCCAGAACTACATGTTCAATATTGGTGTTAAATCGGCCTTGCTACGCGATCTAAAACTGAATCGGACGAGATCATTCTTTGATGTTCGCTAGGCGTTTTGCCAACCTTCAATTTCTTGTAACGTTGGGTTTTGTACCGTTTCAAGTTTTAACTTCTTTCGCATCCCGGGGATGTCATTAAAAAGTTTCGTGGGCTTTATCTCTTTCAACTGCGCCATCGACTGAACACCCAACTTAGTTAAGATCGGAATCAATTCAGCACGAATGCCTGCTTGCTCAAATTCAGTTTGAGGATCTACGGTTAGATTTTTTTCCGGCTTCATCTGAGGGAAGAAAATCACATCCTGAATAGAAGATGAATTAGTCATCACCATTGCAAGGCGATCGATACCAATGCCCAACCCTGCAGTAGGTGGCATTCCATATTCCAGCGCACGCAAAAAATCTTCATCGAGTGTCATCGCTTCTTCATCGCCTCGCTTACCTAGCTCCAATTGCTCTTCAAATCGGGCGCGCTGATCAATAGGGTCATTTAATTCAGAAAACGAATTGCAGATCTCCTTTCGATTACAAATGGCTTCAAAACGTTCGACTAGCCCGGGTTTGCTACGATGCTTCTTTGCCAGTGGTGACATCTCCAACGGATAGTCAGTTATAAAAGTAGGCTGAATCAACTGATGCTCACATTTCTCTCCAAAAATCTGGTCGATTAGTTTCCCTTTCCCCATCGTGGCATCGGCAGGAACCTGCAGTTGCTTGCATGTTTCGCGCAATGCCGTTTCATCCATTTGCGAAATATCAACACCTGTAAAATGATGGATCGCCTCGTACATGGTGAATCTTTTCCAGGGTCGTTTAAAATTGATGATGTTCTCGCCTACTTTTACTTCAGTAGTTCCGTGAAGATCCAGAGCCACCTTTTCGATCATCTCCTCCACCAAATCCATCATCCAATAATAATCTTTGTAGGCCACATACAATTCTACCTGAGTGAACTCCGGATTATGGAACCGCGACATGCCTTCATTTCGGAAATCTTTTGAGAATTCATACACACCATTGAAGCCGCCAACTATCAATCGTTTTAAATACAATTCATTGGCAATGCGCAGGTATAATGTCATATCCAGCGAATTGTGATGCGTTTTAAAAGGCTGCGCGGCTGCTCCTCCATACAGTGGTTGAAGGATCGGTGTCTCGACTTCCAGGTATCCTTTTCCGGTTAGGTAGCTACGCATGGAGTTGACCAATTGAGTACGCTTCACAAACGCATCCCGAACTTTAGGATTGACTGTCAGGTCAACATATCGCATACGATAGCGTTGTTCAGGATCTGTAAAAGCATCGTGTAAAACGGTGTTCCCTTGCTCGTCTTGCGTTTCTTTCACAATAGGTAACGGGCGCAAAGCTTTTGCCAGCACCTTGAAATCTGTAACGTGAATAGAGACTTCTCCAGTTTGAGTTGTAAACACAAATCCATTGACACCGATGATATCGCCAATGTCTAGCAACTTTTTGAAAACGATATTGTAAAGTGTCTTATCGTCTGTGGGGCAAATATCGTCCCGCCTAAAATAAATCTGAATACGACCTGTTTCATCCTGTAATTCTGCAAATGAGGCATTGCCCATTACTCTACGTGTCATTATCCGACCTGCAATAGAAACACTCTTGTATTCCCTTTGCGGATAATTTGCATGAATTTCTTGTGACGTAACATTCACTTCAAATAACTCAGCAGGATAGGGATTGATTCCGAGTTTGTTCAACTCGTCCATACTTTGCCTACGGATGATTTCTTGTTCGCTTAGCATACCTTTTCTTAAACTAAAATTTTGTTAATGTACTGTTTCAAAACTGGTAAATGGGTGTGGATCAATTGCCAAACCTCTTCTGAGTCTATTCCAAAATAATTATGGGCAACCAAGTTTCGAAAGGACTTAATTCTGCCCCAGTGGATCTCGGTATTGGTCTTCTTAAAATCGTCAGTCAATCGCTCAACAGATTCGCCAATGACTACAAAATTCATAAGAACCGAATCAAATGTCTTTTCATCCTTGCGAAATTGCTCGCTATCTGCTATTCCTGCAACAAAGTTTTCAATTTTTCGGACAGAATCTGCGATGGCCCGGAGGTTGATTGTATCTTTTTCAGACAAAAATGACATCGCGCATGATTAGTTCTTTCACATTTGGCTTAATAAACTTCTCTCGACAAATGTCAGTTGGAAAATTAAATCTCGCTTCTATAATTTGTTTGATCTTAAACTTCTTTTCGAAAAGATCTTGTGTGCCTGGCTCAAACTCTACCATAATGTCTATGTCATTCGGCTTCTCGTTGCGAGCAAGTGACCCAAAAAGGCCAATCTTACTAATTCCCATTTCCGTTTTAAAGGCAAGCTTTTGCAGTCGTAAAAATGCCAGGATGTCGTCCCTTTCCATGATTACAAAAGTAACAAATATTATATGTGTTAACCCGGTTGACTTCTTCTCTTCAATTCCTTTTTAATAAGCCCAAGCTCTCTACTGCTTTGCCCAGCAACAGACGTATTTTCAGCCGCCCGCCTCAATAGATAAGGCATCACAGACTCAACTGGCCCGTAGGGTACATACTTTGCCACATTATAACCTGCCTTTGCGAGGTTAAATGAAATATTATCACTCATTCCCAATAACTGAGCAAACCATACGCGCTGATCGTTGGTCTTCATCCCATGCTTATGCATAAGTACAGTCAAATATTGATTGCTGTATTCATTGTGAGATCCACACAAAACCGAAACGCGCTGTTTGTTGTCAACGCAGAATGCCAATCCTTGATTAAAGGCGTCATCGGTTGCTTGTTTTGATGGATGAATCGGATTTGGATATCCTAGTTTGGCCGCCCGTTCTGCTTCCTTCTCCATGTAGGCACCACGAACCATTTTCACACCCAGGAAATAATTATGCATGGCCGCGTTGTGAAACGCAGTGCGCAGATTACCCAGCATATCTGCCCTATACATCTGAAACGTGTTATAGACAATCGTTTTTTTCTGATTGTACTTCTTCATCATTTCATAAGCCATGTCATCAATGGGATTTTGAATCCAACTATCTTCCGCGTCAATCAGAACGGGCACTTGAGTTTCAAAAGCACGCTGGCAGATTTGTTCTACCCTCGTTTTCACTCGGCCAAATGCAGCCATCTCTTCTGCTGTGAGAACTGACTTTGCTTGCACTCTTTCTAGTATTTCGGAAGAACCTAGGCCTGTTATTTTAAACACACAAAAGGGAACAGAACGGCTTTTGGTTGCTTCGTCAAAGGTGGATAATATCTCGCGGGTTGTCTCGTCAAAACTCGCTTCATCGTGTTTGCCTTCTACAGAGTAGTCTAGGATAGTACCCACTTTGTACTGCGCTAATTTTCCAATTGTTTTTTCGCTTTCCTCGGCTGTTTCGCCTCCACAAAAGTGTTCAAAAACAGTAATCCGAATTAGATTTTTAACAGGTAGACCAACGGCCAAACTAAACTTCACTAAAGAAGTAGCTAAACCGGATATCATTGGGTGATTGACCAATGAAAAAATGAAATTGGCTTTCTTCAATTCCTGATCACTTTTGTAAGAAAACGCAACCTCAGTGTTGTCGAATTGTATAGTTGGGATAGTTTCCATAAGCAATTTGGCCACAAATATAAGAGGGAAGGAGATTTCTAGGGATTAAATGATTCGAAAGGAGATATTTCGCCTATTTTTAAGCTCGAATGTTAACCATGTCAACTGCCCAGATTTTTTTCAATAAAGACGCCAGCCTGCTTATTTCCAATTTTTTAAGAGAACAGTCCTTTACTCAATTGGGCGTTGTTGTTGACAATAATACTAAATCCCATTGCTATTCACTGGTGAAAGATGCACTTCCCACCCATTCATTAGTAGAAGTCAATGCGGGCGAAGAATCGAAAAATTTAGAGACATGCACGCAAATCTGGCAGCAATTAACCGACCTCAATTTTGATAGACATTCGTTCCTTCTTGTTATTGGAGGGGGAGTGTTGGGCGATATGGCCGGATTTTGTGCCGCCACTTACAAGAGGGGGATCAACTTCGCATTGGTGCCAACGACACTACTGGCACAAGTAGATGCAAGCGTAGGCGGTAAACTGGGCATTGATTTTCTCCATTTTAAAAATCAAATCGGGGTTTTTCAGGTGCCAGTTGCAACACTAATAAGTTCTTCTTTTCTAAAGACTTTGCCCGAGCGAGAGCTTCGCTCTGGGTTTGCCGAAGTGATTAAACACTGCATTATTGCAGACAAAGAAATGTGGGATAGCATCTCAAGAAAAACACTGCTTGAGCAAGATTGGGATCTGCTGATTGCCCATTCTGTAAACATTAAGAAAAAGATTACCGAAGAGGATCCCCGCGAACAAGGGCTACGGAAAATACTGAACTTTGGGCACACCATAGGCCATGCCCTTGAAACCCATTATTTAGCAATAGAAACGCGTATTTTCCATGGGGAAGCTGTTGCAATGGGGATGATAATGGAGGGCTTCATCGCTAGCGAGAAAGGCTTACTTTCGGAAGTCGAGTTAACTTCGATCTGCCGTTTTATAAGCAGCATCTTCTCGAAGACCAATCAGCCATTTAACCACGCCCAGGTAGAAGGGCTGATGACGCAAGACAAGAAAAATAAAGGTGATAAAATACTAATGGCACTACCAAACGGGCTCGGACAAGCCGTATGGGATCAAGCGGTTGGCGTTGCAGAAATTAAAAATGCGTTTGAGTACTATGAAAGCCTTTGACGCACATCTTAAACGTAATGAACATCTGAATCGTCTTTCTTTTTGTCCTCGCTATTAAAAGCGTTCTTAATGTCGTTAGCCGCCTTAGACACAAACTCCTTCGTCTTTTTCTTACGGTCACCTGTTAAAAGCCAAGCGGCCAGCAAGGCACCACCTGCTACCCCCAATCCTAACGCAATTTTCTTCGATGTATTCATAAAAGTGTTAACTGATTGTAAAATTAATTTGTTTCATCTAAACTAAAAAAAGTACATTAAATTTTAGTTTCACAATTCTAAAGCGAAAAGATTACTTGACTTCATATATTTCCATCAAAGCAAATTCTGTAGTTCGAGGAACAGTCAACGAGTTATCCTCTTCCAAAAGCATTAGTAACCGGGCGCTGTTGCTACAGGCGTTAAGCAATAACCAATCGATCGTTAGCAACATGTCGGTTGCAAGGGATACCCAACTAATGGAAAGGTTAGTCTCTAACCCGGACGTTGTAATTGATGTCTTGGATGCCGGAACTACGATGCGATTCCTTACAGCCTATTTTGCCCTATCTGGAAAACATAGAATAATGACTGGAACGGATCGAATGAAGGAAAGACCGATCGCGTTGTTGGTCGATGCCTTACGAAAAATTGGTGCTTCTATCGACTACAAAGAAAGGGAAGGGTTTCCACCGATTGAAACAAAGGGCTTCAGTGGCCAGCTAGCCGACCAATTAGAAATACCAGGCAATGTGAGTAGCCAATACATCTCTGCACTAATGATGGTGGCACCTATTCTGCCAAAAGGGTTGACAATTCTTTTACAAGGAAAAATTGGCAGCATACCCTATATTCGAATGACTGCAGAACTAATGAAACAGTTTGGCGTGGAGCCTTTTTTGGATTTTGACAAAGGACTGATCAAGATTCAACATTCAGCATTCAAAAAAGCGGAAGTAGTGGTAGAAGCAGACTGGTCATCGGCCAGCTATTGGTTTGCTTTTGTTGCATTGGCGAAACAGGCTGAGCTGACTCTTCCGAGTGTGTCTGAAAAGTCTTTGCAAGGCGACATAGTGATTGTTGATATCATGGATCAGCTAGGCGTTCAAACTATTTTCAAAAACGGGAATGCGCTACTTTCTAAAAAAGAGGCCGCCAAAAATCTGACCTGGGATTTTAAAGATTGCCCCGATCTGGCACAAACCGTATTGCCCGTTTGTGCGGCCAAAGGAATTTCAGGTGATTTTACTGGCTTAGACAGCCTCCGGATAAAGGAAACAGACCGTATCGCAGCTCTACAAAACGAGCTACGTAAAATCGGAGCGGCACTCAGCGAAACAACAACTGGGAACTGGCGACTTGAAACGGATATTGTCCCGACCAAGTCAATTACTATTCAAACCTATCACGACCATCGCATGGCCATGGGTTTTGCTCCGTTGGCAACGATCCAAGACTTGAAGATTGAATCTCCCGAAGTTGTAAACAAATCATATCCGGGTTTTTGGCGGGATATGAATTCGGTAGGTTTTGAAACGACTACTCTGTGAGGGAGGCAAAATAATCAGGGGCTAATAACATTCTACTTCCATGCCAGGAAAACAATTCTCCGTCCACTAAAGTGACTTCCGAATTTGGAACAACCGCCGTTAACTCGTGGATATGCTTTTGCTTAAACGGATAAGGCTCCGAAGAAAGATAAACTAGCTCTGGCTGCATTTGCTGAAGTTGAGCATCAGAAAGGGTCGGGTACCTTGCTTCTTCCACTACGTTCACTAATCCGATCTTGGAAAGCATGCTATCGATAAATGTGCCTTTACCTGCCGCCATCCACGGTTGGCGCCAAATAAGGTATAGAACACGTGTGGGCTTTCTTTTGGGCAACCTTTCAAACCTTGCCTCAATCTCTTTTCGAAGGGAATTGGCCGGGTCAATCCTGTCGGTCAACGTGCCAACTTCTTCAATCATTCGAAGTGCCTGCTCATAAGAGGATACATCGCTTACCCAAACCGGGTACTTTGTCTGTAAAACAGAGATTCCAGACACGTAATTCTCCTCCTTATTTCCAATGATCAAATCGGGCCTAAGCTGATCGATTATTTCGAATTTGAAGTTCTTAGTGCCTCCAATCTTTTGTAAACTATTGTGCCATTGCGGTGGGTGAACACAAAACTTTGTGATGCCTACAACTCTGCCAGACAACCCCAAATAAAACAAAAGTTCCGTCTGAGACGGAACTAAAGATATGATGCGTTTTGGTGGATAAACCACTTCGACTTCGCGAAGTAAATGGTCGATAAAAACCATACCTAATCTCTTATAACAAAATAGCGATACTACTTAATTGACTAGCCACTTTTTGTGTCGAAGCAGTTACAGAAACCTGATTCAACTCAAACTTAAGTTTTTCATCTAACACTTTCAACCCAGATTTTGCAGTCGCTGCAAAATCTGCCAGAAGAGCCGAAGAGTAATGACGGTACCGTCAGTATTCTCGGGATTAACCTCCTACGAGTCTGAAACGACTGTAGGAGTAATTAGACATGACCAAAATGCTATGCATTTTGTATCAGCCGAAGGCAAATTTTGGTATTGCAAAATTTGGGGTTAACAGTTTTCATTGTGTGTTTTTTTGTTGTTGGTTAGCCATTGAAAAGTAGACCCCACCAGAAAACCAGAGGGTCGCAGTTGTTTCAATACAATAGAGTGTAAGATTTTTCTGTCCGACTAGGTAAACGGCTGGCTTCCCTTTTCACAAAGGTTAAAAAAGTAAAAAAACGCCATTTTACCGAATATAGCGGTAGTCAAAATTTGGCTTTACTTGTAATAGAACCTCATAAATCAGGTTAATTACACTCTCAACATCGGCTTTATGGACGGTCTCCACTGTGGTGTGCATATACTTTAAGGGTAAAGAAATGAGCGCTGAGGCAACTCCTTCAGCAGAATACGCAAATGAATCCGTATCTGTGCCTGTAGACCTCGACACTGCTTGGCGCTGGAAGGCAATTTTCTTCTTTTCGGCAGTCTGGGTAATCATCTTGAGCACATTATTCTGCACGGCTGGGCCGATACACACAACTGGACCCAAACCACACTTTAAATTGCCGCTCTCCTTCTTGTTATACATGGGCGACTGGGTATCATGGGTAACATCGGTACAAATGGCCAAATCAGGCTTTATTTTGCGCGAAATCATTTCAGCCCCTCTTAACCCGATTTCTTCCTGAACGGCATTGACCACATAAAGCCCAAAAGGGAGTTTCTTCTTGTTTTCACTCAACCTCCTTGTTACTTCTGCAATCATAAATCCGCCCATACGATTGTCCAGAGCGCGGCCAACCAGATAATTCTTATTGAGCTCCATTAAGTCCGCTTCAAAAGTGATGACAGTGCCCACATGAATACCCATCGACTCTACTTCCTTTTTATTAGCGGCACCACAATCGATGAAAATATTCTTCAAACTTGGCGCTTCTTCTTTACCTGCATCACGCACGTGAATGGCCGGCCAGCCGAATACACCTTTTACAATTCCCTTTTCAGTGTGAATGTTAACTCTCATACTGGGCGCTATCTGATGATCCGAACCTCCATTTCTTCGGACGTAGATATACCCATCATCAGTGATATAATTAACAAACCAGCTGATCTCATCGGCATGCGCCTCGATCACCACTTTATAAGATGCTTTAGGATTGACAATACCCACGGCCGTTCCATACACGTCAATCATAAAGTCATTTATATATGGCTTGATATAGTCAAGCCATATCTGTTGGCCCGAAGATTCAAAGCCTGTGGGTGATGCATTATTGAGATACTCGTAGAGGAATTGCTTACTTTTTTTGTCCATGAATTGGCTTATTTAAACTCAAATTTATGGAAATTTGGAATGCCATATAGAAAATTGATTTTCACAACGACTTCAAAAAAACAGGAAATTTGAACTACCTTCGAAACATGGAAGCAATTATCAGACCTCCTCGCACGGCTATGGAAGTTTTCAAACTACTTCCTGAGGGGTCCTTGGTGGAGGTAATAGAAAACAATCTTTATATGTCACCTACTCCCATCACCCCCCATCAGCGAATGGTTCGCAAGCTGCTTGTAAAATTAGACGCATGGATTGAGGAGAAAAGTCTCGGTGAAGTCTTTATTGCGCCTTTTGACGTTTATCTTGATGAGCATACTAATGCGGTACAACCTGATATTATTTATGTGTCCAATGAAAATTCAACTATCGTTGACGAAGAAAGTACGATTCACGGTGTACCCGACCTGTTGATCGAAATACTTTCTCCGGGCAATCGGAACTACGATTTAGAAATAAAGAAAAACCTATACGAAAAATTTGGAGTGAAGGAATATTGGGCAATCGATCCCCTAACTAAAGAAGTACTGGGCTACTTTTTGATTGATGGAAAGTATCTTGATGCTGAAATACTGAAAGGAAAAATCGCCAGTAAACTCTTGTCAAAAACATTCATTTTTTAAACGAGTCTAATTTGTTTTCTCCCCTATTTGGGAAAGCGAATATTTAAATTTTATTGAGTGTAAAATGAAGTTTGCAAAATAAGAATCAATTCTTCTTATAAAAAGTAAATTCACCTCCTTCATTTTATCAATTTAGTTTCACTCTATAACTCGTGCTCCTGCCTCCGCCTTCTTCTTTCTCCAACATCTTCGCTTGTATCAAACTCTGTATGTCGCGCAGGGCGGTGTCTGGCGAGCTCTTGGTCATCTTCGCCCATTTGGAAGAGGTGAGCTTGCCTTCAAAACCGTCCATCAGTTTGTTGAGCATGGTGCGCTGTCGAGGATTTAATGCTACGGTGCGGTGCTTCTCCCAAAAGGTTGCCTTGGTCATGACACTCGCTACATTTTGTGTGGATGCAGAGAGGGTGCGACCGAAACAATGAAGAAACCATAAGAGCCAATCAGTTATATCTAACGTGCCGCGTTGCGTTTTCTCCAGGCAATCGTAATACGCCTTGCGCTCTTGTTGTATTTGTGCCGACATGCTGTAGAAGCGCTGCTTCGATTGATCGGAGCGCGAAAGTTGCATATCGGCTATGGCGCGGGCAATGCGGCCATTGCCGTCATCGAACGGATGTATAGTGACGAACCACAAGTGTGCTATCGCTGCTTTCAATATCGAATCTATTTCTTCTGAGCTATTAAACCATTTTAAGAATTTTTTCATTTCGCTCTCCAATCGGGCGGCTTCGGGTGCTTCGAAGTGTACGCGCTCTTTACCCATCGCACCTGACACTACTTGCATGGGGTCGCCTTCGGCATTGCGCCAAGCCGCCACTTGTATTTTATGCAGGCCGCTTCTGCCTACAGGAAATAATGACGAATGCCAACCAAACAACCGCTCTTCGGTGAGGGGCTTGTCGTGCTTTTGAGTAGCATCGAGCATCATCTCTACTACTCCATCTACATCTCGAGTCGTCAAAACCAGTCCGGGCACTTTCATGCCCAGCTTGCGCGCGACAGAGGAACGCACTTGATCCATCGGTAACTTCTCGCCTTCTATCTCGCTTGACTTCACGACATCTAATATCAAATTGCCCAGCGATGCCTCTGCCTGCAATTGAAAGCCCAATCCCTCTAGCTTGCCCAATAGTCGACCTTGGTTGTGCCTAACTGTGGCCAGTGGATGCACGAGTTTATCATGCTGCCACGTAAAGTCAGGCCAGGTCTTTAATAGATGGATGTATTTAGACATTCTCCGCAGATTATGCGGTAAATATAAATGAGGCTGCGGAGATTAGCAAGTTAATCTCCGCAAATTATGCGGATATTAAGAGGGGTATTCTCCGCATGATATCTTACAATGGAATATTCCCGTGCTTCTTTTTGGGCAATACGGCCACTTTGTCCTCCAGCATTTGAAATGCTCTAATTAGCTTCTCCCTGGTTTGGTCAGGAAAGATCACTTCATCTATATAACCTCGATGCGCAGCACGGTAAGGAGTGGCAAACTTGTTCGTGTACTCATCAACCTTTTCAGCAAGCTTGGCTTTCGGATCTGTCGCTTCGGAAATCTCCTTTTTAAATATGATCTCTGCAGCACCCTGCGCTCCCATCACAGCAATTTCGGCAGTAGGCCAGGCATAGTTCATATCAGCACCGATGTGTTTTGAATTCATGACGTCATAAGCTCCACCATATGCTTTTCGTGTAATAACAGTGACACGTGGAACGGTAGCTTCACTAAACGCATAGAGCAACTTAGCTCCATTCGTGATGATCGCGTTCCATTCCTGATCAGTACCGGGGAGAAATCCGGGCACATCTTCCAATACCAACAAGGGGATATTAAAACTATCGCAGAAGCGAACGAATCGAGCGGCCTTAACACTAGAATCAATATCCAAAACACCTGCCAGACAAGCTGGTTGATTGCCTACTATGCCAATACTTCTCCCTGCCAATCGAGCAAAACCGACAACAATATTCTCAGCGAAATTTTTGTGCACCTCCAAAAAAGAATCCGCATCTACAATGCCGGTTATGACCTCACGCATGTCGTAGGGTTGATTGGGGTTTTCGGGAATGATAGTATTTAACGAAGGTCTTTTTTCGTCTTTGCCAGCGTACGCCAACCTGGGAGCTTCGTTTTCACAATTTTGTGGGATGTAGCTAAAGAGCTGCTTGATTTGGTTCAAGCATTCTACTTCATTGGCGCAGGCAAAATGAGTTACCCCGCTTTTAGTACTATGGGTACTTGCGCCCCCCAATTCTTCTGCAGTTACGGTTTCGTGCGTTACTGTCTTTACCACGTTAGGGCCTGTCACAAACATGAAAGAGGTCTTTTCCACCATAAAGATGAAATCGGTCATAGCAGGTGAGTAAACGGCTCCGCCAGCACAAGGCCCCATGATAGCTGAAATCTGCGGGACAACCCCCGAGGCCATTACGTTGCGATAAAAAATATCTGCATACCCACCCAGCGAAACCACCCCCTCTTGGATGCGCGCGCCACCAGAATCATTCAATCCAATAACAGGAGCTCCATTTTTCATGGCTAAATCCATCACCTTTACAATCTTCTCCGCATACGTCTCGGACAATGATCCTCCAAAAACAGTAAAATCCTGGGAAAAGATGTAGACCAACCTACCGCCAATGGTTCCATAGCCAGTTACAACTCCATCCCCCAAATAATGCTCTTTATCCAACCCAAAGTCATTGCACCTATGCATCACAAACTTCCCCAACTCTTCAAATGACCCTTCGTCCAATAAAAGCATTACTCTTTCACGCGCTGAAAGTTTCCCTCGAGAATGCTGCTGCTCAATTCTTTTCTCACCTCCTCCTAATAAAGCTTCTGCATTTTTGCGTTTGAGCTCGTTGTTTTTCTCTTCTAAGGATTTATTCGCCATTTTAAGGAAGTTTTGATTTTCTGTAAACCTCCCGAAATATAGTTAATGTATATTTCGTACTCAATAATAAATGCCAGAGAAAAGGATTGCCATAATCGACCTTGGAACCAACACATTCAATCTGCTGATTGCGGAAAAAAGAATGGGAAGATTTGTGACCCTACGCCAGGAACGAATCGCAGCCAGAATGGGCGTGGGCGGAATCAACGATGGATTTATCACGAGTGAAGCCATCGAACGGGTATTGAGTGCACTAAAAAAGTTTAAACTGACGATAGAAAATTGGCAAGTAACCCAAGTAACCGCTTTTGGTACCAGCGCACTGCGCAGCGCTAAAAATAGGGGTGAGCTAACTGAAAAAATCCTCATCGAAACAGGCATCACGGTAAGAATAATTTCTGGTGAGGAAGAGGCTGAACTCATCTACCTAGGAGTGCGTACCGCTGTAGCGATGGGTGTATCCAAATCATTAATTGTGGATATTGGAGGTGGTAGTGTCGAATTTATCATAGCCAACGCTGACGAGATGTTTTGGAAAAAAAGTGTGGAGATTGGAGGCCAACGTCTTATTGAAAAATTTCAGCACCATGATCCTATACTTCCGGAGGAAAGAGCACAGATCAACGAGTATCTTGAGGTACAACTTACTCCTTTACTTAGTCAGCTAAAGAAGCATCTACCCGAAACGCTTGTTGGCTCATCAGGTTCGTTCGATACGCTAAGCGAAATATATTGCCACAAGCAAGGGTTGCCTTTTCCCAAAGAGCCGGAAACCCCACTAACCATTGCAGGCTTTGAAATAATCTTCGATGAACTGCTATACAAACCAAGAAGAGAACGACTGGCTATTCCCGGCATGATCGAGATGAGAGTAGATATGATTGTGGTTGCCTCCTGTCTCATTCAATTTCTCTTGAAAAAACACCTCTTCAAATCAATCCGAGTTTCTGCCTATTCCCTGAAAGAAGGTGTGCTTGCCAGTAGCGACTAGTTTTAACAACTCATTAACGGTCTCTTTAAAAATAATTTAGAATTGCTTCGAAAATATATTCTACTTTTGAAAAAAAATAAATCTTATGAACGTAAAGAAACGTACTCTGATAGGTAGTGGAATCTTTGTTGCACTTCTCCTTTTCTTTTATGCATGCAAATCGAAAACAGAAACAACCAAGCCTGACGCAACACCAGTTGCTGTTCTGAATGGAACTGGAGATGTGTATCTGGTGGATACCCTAACCAGTGTTATTGAGTGGATTGGGGCTACGCCCGGTAACTACCAACACAATGGAACGATCCGCTTGAGTGCAGGACAGTTTACCGTTAGCAACAATCAATTAACCAGTGGGAATTTTAAAATCAACATCAACTCGATCACAAACCTTGACCAAACCGGAAAGGACAAAACCAATCTTGAAGGCCATTTGAAAAATGAAGATTTTTTCGAAGTCGAAAAGTTTCCCTTCGGCAGCTTTGAAATTACGGGCATTCGCTCAGATAGCACCGGAGAAAAAATAGTAGGCAATCTGACATTAAAAGAAAAGACGAACTCTATCGAAATTCCCGCAAAGGTAAAGATCGATGAAAAGTATGTTGTTGCGGAAACACCTACTTTCACGATCGACCGTACCAAGTGGGGCATCGTCTACAATTCTGGGATCATTGGCACCATCAAAGACGATTTGATCAATGATGAGATTTCGCTCAAGCTCAAGATTGTTGCTTCCAAAAGCCAACCATAATGCCTTTGCTAGAACCAGGCCGTCAGACTGGCCGTTAATAATGAACTGGTCCCGGTCGGGTTAGCGTTTTCGTCTTGATACAGATTATCAGGTGAAAAGAATTGACGCCCTTCCAAACGGAACAGTGCGTTGTGATTAGCCTGATAATTGAAGCAGAGGCCCGTGCTGTACGATCTAAAACCATCAATACCGGTGATCGGCAATTGATGAACACCTGAATCGCTGTAATATTCAATTCGCCCTGAAAGCGAAAGCGTTTCAGTAAAATGATAGCGACCTATGAAGTTTGCGGTCCACCAGTTCTTAGTAGAGGCATTGTTCCTTTCTTGAAGCCCGATGTAAACACATGAGGTAGCATCAAATTTGTCATTGGCTTTGTATATCCAATACAAATCAGTGAAGTACCGCATCCGAAAGTCAGGATTTTGAGCCGTTTTATTGCCTCCCACATAGGTATCCCAATTGAACAACATTTTTTTATTGGGTCGAAACTCTACTTGCGTTCCAATGGCTTTGTTCTTGTCGTTCGATTGAATGACTTGCCAACCATTGAGCAAATACAAATAAGCCGTCCATTTCGTATTTAGAGGAACACTTACCTTAATCCCAGTCAAATAGTAGGGAACATTCTCGGGTGCGAAAGAACGTGTGTACATCAAATGATCTTTGGAAATAGCACTTTCGTTGGTATAAGGTGATCCCAATACGCCAACGTCCATCCATATATTTCGCTTGGCCGAAAGCCTCAGGCCGACACTTGCTTCGATAATGTTCTTTAGAGTGCCAGCCTCAGCAGCATAGTTTGAATTCACATAGGTTCCGAATCCAGGAACAAAGCGTGCTCGAAAATTGGTCGCACGGTAGCGCAAATCGATATAGGCTAGATTCACATTCATCTCGTCATGACGATTTGAAGAAACGAAGTACGGATTACTACCGCTCGCTGGTCTGCTGAAGTTGTAGCCATAATAAGTATCAATGTAGCCCCCTACCGCCAAATGGCCAATCACAGTCGACTCTAGCGTGTCCATCGTAGCGGTATTTACTATTTGACCCGCACTTGATAAAGAGATGGAGCACAAAATCAAAAATAATTTGAAGCGCATTAATTTTTTTCTACACAAAGAACAAAACAATATTAGTAGAAAAAAAGCCCTGAAAAATTCAGGGCTTTTGGTTACAGACCGTTGATTTGTTTATCCTTCGGGTACTTTACCTCAAATTTATGCACCAGCTTTCTGGTTTCGCTTGGTTTCATCTCCATTTCCCAAACCAATTTGCCTGTGTTCTTATTAAATTTTGCGCCACCCAGGTCTTGAGTACTTACTTCAATTTGGGTGTTTTGTGACACAGGTATTTGATCTTCAACGATCACTTTAATACTCTCTCCTTTGGTATTTCGAATGGATATTTCATAGGCGTAACTTTCCTTTTTATTGGAGCCCATGAAGCTGCGCGAAGTAAGATCTTTCAGTTTTTCGCGTTTCACCACGATTCGTTTGTCACGCCCAAGCGAAACTGAAAGTGTGTCTTTGATGTTATTCGGGTCAATAAATGATTTGCCGACAAAAGTGCCTTCAAAGAATATATTGGCTTCACCAGGTAATAGATTAAATTCTTCCCAACCCGTTGCTCTTGCCAACAAAAACGCATCGTTATCCAATTTAGGCGCCACCGAATACGTGTAGTCAGACTTCATTTCGTAATTGCGGATATCCACAGTTGTTGGCTTGGATGCAGACAATACCGAATAAGGAAGGGAAATATCAAATTCGGTATTGAGCGTGGTTTGAATTGTTGAGACATAGTCTGCCACCGACTCTGCAGCAGGAGCAGCCATGGAGACCATTTCTTCCTTTTCGTCCATGTTTGCTGCTCTGGACACCGCACCCATTGATTTGTACTTTCTGCGTTCTAACCCATAAGCAATCGGCTGATAAAAATCCAAATACCAGGAACTCAATTCAGGCTTTAACCCGCTTTGGTTAGGATTTGCCGTTGACAGTTTCAACTTCACACTCTTCCATTCTTCTCCCGTACTTTGAAAAACGTTGGCTTTGTAGCTCAATTGCAACGGACTTTTCGTGTTCATCGCTCTCACGTTATAGACGGGATACCATCCGGCATTGGCCACCACATAGTTGACATCTAAATCAACGGAGGTAGCAGCCTCTGCAGAAATACTCACTACAATTTCGCTGGTGTTGCGGCCATACATTTCATTCTGACTATTGATTTGGTTATTCAGCTTCGCTATCCGCTCATTGATTTTCTTGATCTTGTCGTCTTGCTTCATTCGCGAAGTAACAATATCCCCCAATCGACTTCTGTAAAAATCGGCCATTGCTTTTAGCTCGGCAACTGTCAAATTTTGTGTATTTCCTCCGATCTTTTGATTACTCAATAACATCTGCTCCTCCTTACTCAGAATTTCCTTCTGACTTTGCTCCAACTGCAATTGTTTTTGCAGTTGTTCCACAGAGTCCTTTAATGCCTTCAGACTTTTGGGCATATTCAACTCGCTCAGATAATTTTGCTGATGGCTAATACCTAGAATAATAAAGCTCCCTTTTCCCGTTACCTGAATGCTTTCCGGATCGAGTTGAGAGGTAAGTCCGCGCACTATCAAATTAACTCTTCCCGGCTCAATGCGGGTCTTGACTTCGCGGGTAACTTGTGCTTTGTTTAAAAAAACGGTGACGTCTGTGATCTTGGAGTCGACATTCTTCTCATTTTGTCCCATCGCGACCAGCGCACTTACTGACAAGGCGGTGGCTAAAAGTTGGTTCTTCATATAGATTTTCATTTGTTTGGGGTAAGATGCGACAACGATCAAATTTCCATAATTCGAACGATAATTTTATCAAAACCTTGCAAATTGCCATCAATCCGATTTCTCCTCAACGCTATGCCTAACGATCCCATTTTTAAGTACCAACCCCTATGGCAATTTGCCTACGCTGTCTTTACCAAAATCAACTGCCCGGATGACGAAGCAAGATTAGCCGCGAACGTGTTGCTTAGTTCCGATTTACGCGGAATCGATTCTCACGGCCTGGCCCGACTATCTGGTTATGTCCGTTTGTGGGAGGCCAAGCGAATCAATAGCGTGCCAAAAACAAAAGTCGTTCATGCAAGAGCAAGCACAGCGGTATTAGATGGCGATGCTGGCCTGGGGCTAGTGGTAGCTCCAAAGGCAATGGAGATCGCCATCGAAAAAGCAAACAATGTGGGCACAGGTTGGGTGGCCGTAAAAAATTCTAATCATTTTGGCATTGCAGCCTACCACGCCATGATGGCCCTGCCTCACGACATGATTGGTATTGCCATGACGAACGCCAGTCCTTTGGTAGCTCCAACTTTTTCAGTTGAAAGGTTATTGGGCACTAATCCAATATGTGTGGCTATCCCTGCCGGAAGTCAACCGCATTTCGTAGCTGATTTTGCAACAACAACGGCAGCGAATGGCAAACTAGAAATCCTTCAACGAAAAAATAAAGAAGCCCCACTAGGCTGGATTCAAAAAAAAGATGGCAGCCCGTCCACCAATCCAAATGAACTAAAAGACGGTGGTGCGTTGATTCCGCTGGGCAGCGATCGCGAACATGGCAGCCACAAGGGTTTTAGTTTGGGTGCCTGGGTAGATATCTTTTCTGCAGTGCTAAGCGGTGCGAATTATGGCCCATGGGTTCCACCTTTTGTTAGTTTTCTTTCTCCTCCGGCCGACCCTGTCGGGGAAGGTATAGGTCATTTTTTTGGCGCGATGCGTGTTGATGCCTTTCGCCCAGCGGATGATTTCAAATTTCACATGGATAAATGGATCACCCGCTTTCGTGAGGCGAAAACAGTTGCAGGGCAGCCCAAGATGATTATCCCCGGAGACCCAGAACGCGAAAGTGAAATCATGCGGATGAAAGACGGAATTCCGCTCAATTCAAAAGTGGTAGAAGACCTACAGGTGCTAGCTAAGAAATTGGGAGTAGAATTTCCGGACTAGAAAGAAAAGAATACACGAAAAACCCAAGGTGAGGCAAATGCCCTATCACTTTGGTTGTAGAGAACGTCATACAGTGCCATAGCGTTGATTGCTCCTCTACTTCCAAGTGGTTGTGAGTAGCCCAGACCTAGTAGCATTCTATTGAAAATCCTTCTCTGATCGCTATTAATGAAAGTAGGTGTAGAAATCAAGTTATACTCTCCGTAAGCAAAAAGCTGATCAAAATTATATCTGGCAAACGGGCTAATGCCATATTGCGTAAGAGTTACTTTGGGTCGGTCAAAACTGGTTTGCTGCCAGTTGATGCCAGTACCAACAGAAAATTTCGGATTTACCATGTATCCAACAATCGGATTCAGCGCATAAAAAAAATAAGAGTTGCCATATCCGTCCGTTCCAGAATTAAGTCCAAAACCTCCACCGAAATAAAGCCTATCTTTTAATTTCGGCTTATCTCCTTCTTCTATTTCTCTCTGAGAAATGCCCAACAGCGGCAAACCCATCAACAGGACAACAATTAAATTTTTCATGCGTGGTTTAATCTTCTTCTTGAATGATAAAAATATCTTCTGTTTCCTTCTTCATAAGGTACTTTTCACGAGCAAATTTTTCCAGCAATTCCCGGTCAGTCATCAACTCATGCCGATCCTTCTCTACATCAGCAATCTTTTCCTGGTAATACGCTTTTTCCCGATCGAGGTTTCGCAGTTTGGCACCCAATTTAAAACGCGATATCAAATCATTGGAGTCTAAGAAAAGCATCCAGACAAGGAAGCAAAGACCTGTTACGATATAAAAATTACGAAAGGCGGGCGGCAATTTCTTCAACATAGCTTAAAAAATGGTTGTACGAAGATAGGGAAATTTTAGAAATGCGAAAAACCCAAATCCAAATGCCAGCCTGCTTCCCTTTTTTTTCGAAGCAATAAAAAAGCCGAGGATACCCCCGGCTTCAATAGTTAAAAGAAGATCTTTTCTAAAACTTCTTCCCGGGGAAATAGGCTACCTCACCCAACTCCTCTTCAATACGAATCAGTTGATTGTATTTCGCCATACGATCCGAACGTGAAGCAGAACCCGTTTTGATCTGGCCACAGTTCAAGGCAACAGCCAAGTCAGCGATAGTATTATCTTCTGTTTCACCTGAGCGGTGGCTCATGATGCTCTTGTATGAATTGCGTTTTGCTAGGTTCACCGCATCAATGGTTTCTGTCAACGAGCCGATCTGATTTACTTTGATCAAGATCGCATTGCCTACGCCTTTGTCAATTCCTTGTTGCAAGCGTTTCACGTTGGTTACAAATAAATCATCGCCTACCAACTGAACACTCTTTCCTACATTTTCAGTTAAGGCTTTCCAGCCGGCCCAATCATCTTCAGCTAATCCATCTTCAATGGAAATAATCGGATACTTCTTCGTCCAATTCGTCCAGTACTCTGCCATCTCCAATGGCTTCAATTTCTTACCTGAAGATTTTTTGAATGTATATGTTTTGGTTTTGCTGTCGTAAAATTCAGAAGCAGCAGGATCCAAAGCAATCATTACATCGGAACCTGGTTTGAAACCAGCCTTCTCAATCGCTTTCAGGACAATCTCTATGGCCGCTTCGTTTGATTTGATGTTGGGTGCAAAACCACCTTCGTCACCCACATTTGTAGAAAGACCTTGGTCGTGTAATACTTTTTTCAACGTATGGAAAATCTCAGCTCCCATGCACAACGCTTCCGAGAACGTCTTTGCACCTACCGGCATCACCATGAACTCTTGAAAATCGATGGAGTTATCAGCATGGCTTCCACCATTCAAAATATTCATCATTGGAACAGGAAGTGTGTTTGCATTTACGCCACCGATGTATCTGTATAACGACTGACCTGCTTCCATGGCGGCAGCTTTTGCCACAGCCAATGAAACTCCCAATATAGCGTTCGCGCCCAACTTGCCTTTGTTAGGCGTGTCATCTAATTCGATCATGATCTTGTCGATGAGCGATTGATCCATCACCGGGAAACCCACCACCTCAGCAGCGATCTTCGTGTTTACGTTGTTCACCGCCTTCAATACGCCTTTGCCCATGTATTTTTTCGCATCGCCATCGCGGAGCTCTACTGCCTCATGCGAACCGGTAGATGCTCCCGAAGGAACTGCGGCACGACCAAACGCACCTGACTCTGTGAACACATCTACTTCTACTGTTGGATTGCCACGGCTATCAAGTATTTGACGGGCGTGGATGCTTTCGATTAAACTCATTTTAATTCTAGATTTAGGATTTTTGATTTATTTTTTACCACTAAGGCACGAAGACATTAAGTTAACTTTCATTTTATTTTGTAGCCTATACTAAATTGAAATAAACGATTAAAGGTTGTCACCGTTGAAACATTCACATTGATATCTCTGATTACAATGTCGCTAATTGAAGTTAACCCATAATAATAACGAGCTGTCATAAAGATATTTTCAGTCAAGTGAAAACGAATACCGCCAATTATATTGGCGTCAAAACTTTTAAAAGAACCTATTATTGGTGTTGATGATGAAGCTAAAAATGCTGGACTTAAACCTAAATCTACACCCAACCTATTTATAGAATATGAGCATAAAATAGGAATTTCAATATAATTTATGTTAATTTTCTCTTTGGTATTGCCAGTTAGTCCTTTGTATCCTTTTTGCGAAAACTGAATCTCAGTGATTAAACTAAAGTTATTTTTAAGTTTCAGTTTTCCATAAAGACCAAAGTGTAATCCTAACAAGTTGTCTGTATCAGAAAAAACGGAAGAATAAGTCCCCGAATAAGCGACATTGCTAAAATTCAATCCTCCCTTCACTCCAAATGAAACTTGCGCTTGGGAAGCAAAAAAACAAACCGCTAGAATAAGTCCAAGGATGTATTTTTTCATCTATTGATCTTTCTTTTTGTTCTTAATTTTCAACAGCATCTTTTTCAAGTAAGAGATGTCCTGCCCATCCTTGTCTCTATTTGCACTTGTCTTCTCTTTCAATAAATCTGCCGCGTTCAGCACTTTGATGGTAACCCCGTTGTATTCACCCTCATCGGCTTTGTCATAACAGTTGTCAAAATCCTTTTCTTTAAAAAGCTTTAAATTGTGAAGCAGGTCGATCTTGAAATCAGACTCCAATAAATTGAAGATGCTCATGCCTGGTACTAACTGAGTAGTCGATCTCAAGGCTTTTGCTTCTGGAAAACCTGTGCTAATCAATGCGTCTTTGAGTCGTAGCATGTTTTCTGGAGTGTTTTTAATCCATAGATCAATATCACCAGTGGCGCGCGGAAACCCATGAAACGCCATAGCAAAACCACCTATTAAAATGAACTCAACATTTCCTTGTTTCAGGTTCTTAAGCAATTTACCTATTTCAATAGGGTTCATATTTTTTTTAGGAACATTACGTGAATTGGAATTATACAGATTCCAAGCCAACTCATTGATGGTAAATAGCGTTTTGATGTAAGGCGATGTACCCATTTTTGTTCCATCAATTTTAGTTGGCGATCATCTTCAAAAACTGATCAAACAAATACCTCGAATCATGCGGTCCTGGCGATGCTTCTGGATGATATTGCACCGAGAACGCTTTCTTGTTTTTCAGCCGAATGCCCATGATTGTTTTATCGTTCAAATGAATGTGCGTAACTTCTACATTTGGATGCTTATCTAAATCTTTGTCACTTACAGCAAAGCCGTGATTTTGAGATGTCATCTCGCCCAAACCTGAAATTAAATTTTTCACTGGATGATTCAATCCACGATGCCCGTGATGCATCTTAAATGTTGTGAGACCGGCAGCCAATGCCAACAACTGATGCCCAAGGCAAATGCCAAAAACAGGTCTGTCAGCATCTAAAATGTCTTTTACTGTTTTGATAGCGTAGTCCATCACTGAAGGGTCGCCTGGGCCATTCGAAATGAAATAGCCGTTTGGCTTCCACACTTCCATTTCCTGGTAAGTCGTCTTGGCCGGAAATACTTGTACATAGCAACCTCTTTCCGCTAAGCATTTTACAATATTGTTTTTAATTCCCACATCCAGTGCCGCAATCTTAATCGGTGCATTTGGATCGCCTGCAAAATAGGGCTGTTTGGTACTTACGACAGAAGATAATTCGAGCCCATCCATAGATGGCACTTTTTTCAACTCTTCTTTTAATTGTTCGGGCGTAAGCTCAGAGGAAATGATCGCATTCATCGCTCCCTTACTTCTTATGTGCCGCACCAACTTGCGCGTATCAATGTCTGCAATTCCAACTACGCCATGCTTTTCCAGGTAAGTCTGTAAGCTCTCTTTGGCTGTCTTTCGGCTGAATTCTTTTGAGAATTCATTAATCACTATACCTTGAATTTTGGGCGAACCCGATTCATTGTCTTCAACCACGGTGCCATAGTTACCAATGTGAGCAGAAGTATTGACAACGATCTGGCCGTGGTAAGAGGGGTCAGTATAAATTTCTTGATAGCCAGTCATGCCCGTGTTGAAACAGATTTCCCCGCCACTGGTTCCTTTTTTACCGATGGCCTTCCCTTCCACAAGGAGGCCGTCTGCTAAGAGTAAATATGCTTTTCCGTTCAAGAGAATAGAGTTAAATGGTTGACAAAAATACTTTTGTTATTGAATCAGTGATCAAGGTCGAGGTTAATTCTTTCCGCATTCGTTCAAAAAAGGGCAATAAAAAAGGGATCGAACGATGTCCAATCCCTTTTTCTATGTTTTTTGAAATCACTATTCGTCTTTTTTAGACTTTCCTGCCTTGCCGGCAGGCAGGTTGGCTGCCTTTTTGGGCTTTGCCTCAGTTGCTTCCGATACTACTTGAGCATCTTCAACACCACCTTCATCTTTCTTTGCCTTACGGCCTCTGCGTGTCTTAGCCTTTTTCTCAGCGCCATCCTTTTTGTAGATATCGTTGAAATCGACCAATTCCATTAAACACATGTCTGCTGCATCACCGAGACGAGCATCTCCAAGTTTAATGATACGCGTATATCCACCAGCACGGTTGGCAATACGTCCTGCTACCTCGCCAAACAAGGTCTTAATCGACTCTTTGTTTTGCAAATAAGCAAAAACTGTTCTGCGCGAATGAGTGGTGTCGTCCTTTGACTTTGTAAGCAAAGGCTCTACATATCTCTTCAAGGCCTTTGCCTTGGCTACTGTTGTTGTAATTCGCTTATGCAAGATGAGCGAAGAGGCCATGTTGGATAACAACGCATGACGATGCGCTGACTTTCTACCAAGATGGTTAATTTTTTTACCGTGTCTCATTAGTCTTCTTCCAATTTATATTTCGCAAGATCCATTCCGAATGTAAGATTCTTATCGGCCACCAATTGCTCAAGCTCAGCCAACGACTTCTTACCGAAGTTGCGGAATTTCATCATATCAGAAATGTCCAATCTCACTAAGTCTCCCAATGACTTCACTTCAGCTGCTTTTAAGCAGTTATAAGCACGTACTGAAAGATCTAAGTCATGAAGTTGTGTTTTCAACAGCTTGCGCATATGCAACATCTCTTCGTCTACTTGTTCTACTTCGCTGTCCTTCGTTGTCTCTAATTCAATTGACTTATCTGAGAACAAACGGAAATGCTGAATCAAAATAAAGGCAGCTCCTTCTAATGCTTTCTCAGGGTGAATCGAACCATCCGTTTCGATATCAATCAATAATTTCTCATAATCGGTCTTTTGCTCCACACGTGTGTTCTCCACACTGTATTTCACATTCTTTACCGGGGTGAAAATGGCATCGATCGGAATAAAACCGAAAACCTGCTCATTGGGTTTACTTTCCTCTGCAGGTAAATAACCTCTGCCCTTCTCAACTAATAATTCGATTTCAAAATGAGCAGATTCATCTAAGTTACAGATTACATGCTCTGGATTGAGAACCTCGTAGCCTGCTGTAAACTTGGCGATATCGCCCGCTTTCAACTGTTTTTGCTTCTTGATATTAACAACCACTTTCGTGTCGTTAGATTCGCCCACTTTGCGGAAACGAACTTGTTTCAAATTCAAGATGATTTCAGCAACATCTTCGACCACACCTTCAATTGTAGAGAACTCGTGCAACACACCTGGTATTTTGATACCTGTGATCGCATAACCCTCTAAAGAAGATAACAAAATTCTTCTTAACGCATTGCCTATGGTCACTCCATATCCTTTTTCCAAAGGCTTGAAGGTAAAGAAGCCGTGAAAGTCGTCTGACTTCTCCATCACCACTTTCTCCGGCATTTGAAATGCTAATATTGACATACGTGATTTTAATTAAAGGTTTGACTTACTTAGAGTACAACTCGACAATCAACTGCTCGTTGATATTCTCAGGAATATCTTGACGGGGAGGAAGATTGATCAATTTTCCTTCCATTTCTTTCACATCCCACTCCAACCAGTTATACTTCTTTGCACCCTGAATGGATAACGAATTGTTGATTGCCTCCAATGACTTTGATTTCTCGCGCACAGCTATTACATCACCTGGACGTAAGAAAGCGGAAGGTATATTCAACACATCTCCATTTACAGTTATGTGTTTGTGTACCACCAATTGACGTGCAGCTCTGCGAGTAGGTGCAACACCTAATCTGTAAACTGTATTGTCCAAGCGTGATTCCAACATTTGTAAAAGCACCTCGCCAGTTACGCCTTTCTTAGCCGAAGCTTTGTGGAACGTATTTTCGAATTGGCGCTCTAAAATGCCATAAATGAATTTCGCTTTTTGCTTTTCAGCTAACTGCACAGCATATTCTGACTGCTTGCGTTTCTTGCCCTTGCCATGCTGGCCAGCGGGATAATTCTTCTTTGCCAACGTTTTGCTGTCGCCAAAAATAGGTTCGTTATACCTTCTGGAAATCCTTGTTTTGGGTCCGGTGTACCTTGCCATGATTTATACTTTCTTGTTACTGAAATTAAACTCTTCTTTTCTTTGGAGGACGGCAGCCATTGTGCGGCATTGGAGTAAAATCTCTTATGATTGTTACTTCAACACCTGATGCTTGAATGCTGCGGATAGCAGACTCGCGCCCAGCGCCAGGTCCCTTTACAAAAACCTCTACTTTTCGAACACCTAGTTCGAATGCTTTAGTGGCTGCCTCTTGCGCAGCAACCTGTGCAGCATACGGAGTGTTTTTCTTTGAGCCTTTGAAACCCATCTTTCCAGCCGAAGCCCACGACACAACTTGTCCGGTTGTATTCGTGATCGAAATGATGATGTTATTGAAGGTGGCGCGTATATGTGCCTGGCCTATGGCCTCCACATTGACTACGCGTTTTTTGCTCTTGTCCTTCTTCTTTTCAACTGCAGGTGCTGCCATACGAAAAGTATATTATTTTATTTATTAACCTTTAACTGCCTTCTTCTTGTTCGCTACTGTCTTACGCTTACCCTTACGAGTGCGTGAGTTGTTCTTTGTCTTTTGTCCACGCACTGGTAATCCTTTGCGGTGACGAAGACCTCTGTAACAACCAATGTCCATCAAACGCTTGATGCTTAACTGTACCTCAGATTTAAGGGATCCCTCAATTCTGAATTGTTCTGCAATGACAGCGCGAATGGCGTTCGACTCCTCATCGTTCCATTCCTTCACTTTCTTATCCCAGCTAACTTTAGCTTGAGTAAGTATTTTCTGGGCTGACCTACGGCCAATACCAAAAATGTACGTGAGGCTAATCTCGCCTCGTTTGTTATCCGGAATGTCAACACCAGCAATACGTGCCATAATTATCCTTGTCTTTGTTTATACCGTGGATTCTTCTTATTGATCACAAATAATTTCCCTTTGCGCCTGATGATTTTACAATCGGCACTCCGTTTTTTTATGGATGCTCTTACTTTCATAACCTATTTGTATCTAAACGTTATCCTGCCTTTTGTTAAATCATAGGGCGACATCTCCAACCGCACTTTGTCTCCAGGAAGAATGCGGATGTAATGCATCCTCATCTTTCCGGAAATGTGTGCTAATACTTCGTGACCATTTTCTAACTGTACTTTAAACATCGCATTAGATAACGCCTCTTGTATTGTTCCGTCTTGCTCTATCGACTTTTGTTTCGCCATTTAAAACTATAACTCTCTTCTATATACTCGTGTGTCGTCAAAATTTCCGTCCGATCAGGGAAGATGGCTACCATATGCTCAAAGTGAGCTGAAGGTTTCCTGTCTTGTGTTCGGATCGTCCATCCGTCCTTCTCCTGCACTACTTTCTTAGTACCCATGTTGATCATCGGCTCAATGGCAAAAACCATTCCCGCCATAATCTTGGGTCCTTTTCCTCTCTTCCCATAGTTTGGCACTTCAGGATCCTCGTGCAAACTTCTACCTACCCCATGACCAACTAACTCCCTCACCACTCCATAACCAAACTGCTCTACATATGTCTGAACAGCATGTCCAATATCACCTATTCTATTACCAACCTTTGCTTGAGCTATACCCAAATACAAAGATTCGTAAGTTCTATCCAACAACCTCAGCGCATCTTGACTAACACCTTCCAAAGGGTAAGTATAAGCAGAGTCACTGTGAAAACCCTTATACAATACACCACAGTCAATCGAGACGATGTCTTTCTCTTTCAACTCATATGCACCCGGAAAACCATGCACTACTGTATCATTAACAGAGATGCAGAGTGAAGCCGGAAAAGAACCATTATAGTTCAAAAAAGAAGGCACTCCATTGTTGTCACGTATAAACTCCTCGGCAATGCTATCCAGTTTCTTCGTTTTCACACCGGGCTTTATGGCCTTCGCTACTTCCGCATGCGCCTTTCCTAAAACTTGGGCGCTTTCTTTGATAATCTGAATATCACTTTCCGTCTTATAGTGAACCATTCAACTTTAAGCCGCAGCAAACTGAGAACGTCCTTTTACTCTTCCTGATTTCATCATTCCCTCGTAGTGACGCATTAACAAATAACTTTCTATTTGTTGAAGCGTATCCAATACTACACCCACCAAAATGAGGAGTGAAGTACCACCATAGAAGTAAGCAAAGTTCTGCGTGATGCCCGCCTTCACTGCAAAAGCAGGAAGAACGGCAACAGCTGCTAACAACAATGCACCTGGTAAAGTAATCTTTGATAATATACTATCGATAAACTCAGCCGTTTGTTTACCGGGCTTTATACCCGGCACAAACCCACCATTTCTTTTCAAGTTCTCAGCAATGTCATTAGACGGCACTGTGATGGCTGTATAAAAGAATGTAAAAACGATAATCAATGAAGCAAACAGCAAGTTGTATTGCCATGATGTAAAATCTGCAAAGGTAGTACCCACATAGGCACTTACATCGCTGTCTCGCCAAATTTGTGCAACCAATGGAGGAATGAACATCAATGCTTGTGCGAAGATGATGGGCATTACACCTGCAGAATTCAATTTCAAAGGAATAAAATCACGCTTACCTCCATACAGTTTGTTACCTACGACTTGCTTCGCATATTGAACGGGTATTCTACGCACTGCTTGGGTCATTGCAATTACACCAACCACCACAAAGAATAATGCAAGTGCTTCGATGATCAACAATAATCCACCACTAAGACCCTTTGTATCGGCTTCCTGATAGATCGCTGCAGGGAAGCGAGAAACAATACCGATCATGATAAGCATACTGATCCCGTTGCCAATACCTTTATCTGTGATGCGCTCACCGAGCCACATACAGAACATGGTTCCGGCTACTATAATTATCATTGATGAAATCGTAAAAAACAATCCAGGATTTATAATCGCCTCGTCATTTACTGTTGCGCGTAGGTAACCGTATGATTGTGCAGCGGTGATCGCGATTGTCAGCACGCGAGTAAACTGATTTAGTTTTTTTCGCCCACTATCTCCCTCTTTTTGCATTTTGGAAAAATGAGGAACTGCTACCGTCAGCAATTGAACAACGATAGAAGCGGAAATGTAAGGCATGATGCCCAAAGCAAAGATCGAGGCACGGCTAAATGAACCACCTAAAAACGTATTCAAAAAATCGAAAATGCCACCTTGATTGCCCGTTAATAAATTAGGATCAATGCCCGGTAAAACGATATAAGATCCTAATCGGAAAATAATAAGGAAGCCCATCGTGTTAAGAATTCTAACACGTAGATCTTCGATCGCAAAAATGTTCTTTATAGTTGTAAAGAAACGCTTCATCTATTTCTTGGTTGTGGCGCTACCGCCTGCTGTTTCAATGGCTTTCGTAGCAGTTTCAGAAAATGAATGTGCTTCCACATTTACTTTCGCCTTCAGTTCACCACGACCCAATACTTTTACTCTATCTTTTTTTCCAACAATTCCATTGTCAATCATCAACTGAATGCTCAATGAAGAGGCACTTGTCTTTTTTGCCAATTCTTCTAACGCATCCAAATTGATTGCTTTGAAGGTGATTTTGTTGTTATTTTTAAAACCAAATTTTGGTACGCGTCTCTGTAGTGGCATCTGTCCACCTTCGAAACCACTTTTCTTACTATTACCAGAACGAGACTGTGCTCCTTTGTGACCACGACCTGCGGTGCTACCGCCAGAACCCTGTCCGCGCCCCAATCTCTTATTTGTTCTTACCGATCCTTCGGCCGGCTTAAGTGTGTGCAGTTTCATGTGTTTCTAAATATTTTTAATGGTCACATGGAATGGTCTAAACGATGTTGCGCTTTGAACGAAACTTGTATGCGACCATTTCATCTTATAATTCTGTTACGCTCACTAAATGACTAACTTTTTTTACCATCCCCTGTATCTGCGGAGTGTACTCCACTTCCACTGATTTATTGATCCTGCCTAGACCCAACGACTGAATAGTGCGCTGTTGCGTATCAGGTCTCTTGATCATGCTACGGGTCTGGGTGATTTTAACTTTTGCCATGGGTATTAACCGTTAAAAACTTTTGATAAAGAAACACCACGATTTCTAGCAATGGTTTGAGGATCGCGCATCGTTGTCAACGCCTTGAAAGTTGCCTTGACCACGTTGTGTGGGTTGGATGAACCTTTCGATTTCGCCAACACATTATGCACTCCCGCGCTTTCCAAAACCGCACGCATCGCACCACCTGCAATTACACCTGTACCTGGTGAGGCTGGCTTCAAAAGAACAAATCCACCACCAAACTTGCCAAGTGACTCATGTGGAACAGTGCCTTTAATAATAGGCACCTTTACCAAGTGCTTTTTTGCGTCATCTATTCCTTTGGTAATGGCGTCAGTTACCTCATTAGCTTTACCTAATCCGTAACCTACTACTCCATTTCCATCGCCTACCACCACAATGGCAGCGAAACTAAATCTTCTACCACCTTTCACCACTTTGGCTACACGCTGGATGGCAACCACCTTTTCTTTAAGGTCGATTTCACTGGCTTTTACTGTGCTGACGTTACTTTGTGTCATGCTATTAAAAATTTAAGCCTCCCTCTCTGGCACCTTCGGCCAAAGCTTTAATGTTACCGTGATATAAATAACCGTTGCGGTCAAATACGATGTCCTTAATTCCGCTAGCCAATGCTTTTTCGGCTAATTTCTGACCCACTGTCTTTGAAATGGTCAGAGTTACTCCGCCTTTCTTGTCAAGATCTTTTGAAGAAGTAGCAAGAAGCGTATGTCCTTTCGCATCATCAATCACTTGGGCGTATATTGCTTTATTGCTTTTAAAAACAGAAAGTCTCGGACGAGCCGAAGTTCCTTCCAGTTTTTTGCGGATCCCTTTTTTTATCCGAAGCCTTCTCACTTTAATATTTGGCATACCTTCTATTATTTAGCTGCTGCTTTACCAGCTTTTCTACGAACAAACTCACCAACATAACGAATACCCTTTCCTTTGTAAGGTTCAACGCTGCGCAACGATTTGATTTTGGCAGCTACCTGACCGATCAACTGCTTGTCGGTTCCTTCCAACGTGATAATAGGATTTTGACCTTTCTCTTGAGTGGCTACCACCTTTAGCTCAGAAGGAACAGCCAAGATCACGCTGTGTGAATAGCCCAAGCTTAAGTCTAACAAGTTGCCTTGTGCAGTAGCCTTGAAACCTACTCCAATTACTTCTAATTGTCTTTTATAGCCAGTGCTAACACCCTCTACCATATTAGCAATGAGAGAGCGATACAATCCATGCATAGCCTTGTGTCTCTTCTGCTCAGTAGGGCGATGAACCACAATATTTCCCTCTTCCAAGGTTATTTTAAAATCAGCATCAATGAGTTGTTTTAACTCACCTTTGGGTCCTTTCACTGTAACTTTGTGGTCTTCTTCCGCAAACGTGAATGTTACACCCTTGGGAAGTTCTATCGGAAGTCTACCTATTCGTGACATGACGTTGTATAATTAATAGATATAACATAAAACCTCTCCACCTACATTCAATGCCTTTGCTTCTTTGTCGGTGATGACTCCTTTAGAAGTTGACAGAATGGCAATGCCTAAACCGTTCAAAACCTTTGGAAGGCGATCAGCACCTTTGTACTGGCGCAAACCAGGCGAACTGACACGATCCAGCTTGGTAATAGCCGACTCCTTTGTCTCAGGGTTATACTTCAAAGCAATCTTAATGTTGCCTTGTTTATTGTCCGTTTCCTCGAACTTGTAGTTTAGGATGTACCCTTTGTCAAAAAGAACCTTTGTTACTTCTTTCTTTAGGTTAGAAGCAGGCACTTCCACTACACGGTGGCGAGCCTTGATGGCGTTGCGCAACCGGGTTAAATAATCTGCAATTGGATCAGTAGTCTTCATTTCACTTTTCTTTAAAAAGCAAGCCCCATTTTTCGAACGGGGCTGCAAAGATAAATAACAATTTTTGTTATCCAAACTGTTACCCGGTTTCAACTTCGATATTCTGGGAGTTGACCTCGGTACTCAGCAACCAATAAAATTTATGCCTTTGGCAGGCTAAAGCAAGCTTACCAGCTTGACTTAGTTATGCCAGGGATTTTTCCCTCACTCGCCAATTGGCGAAACTGATTACGACAAATGCCAAACTTAGCCATATAGCCTCTGGGGCGTCCGGTAAGCTTGCATCTGCTATGTAGCCTTACTTTTGACGAGCTTCTTGGAAGTTTATCCAGTCCAACCCAGTCTTGAGCTTCCTTAAGCGCTGCACGCTTTTTGGCGTAGCGCTCAACCAATCTTAACTTCTTTTTGTCTCTTGCGATGACTGCTAACTTTGCCATGCTATTAGTTTTTAGTGACGAAAGGCATACCAAATGCTTTCAATAATTCATAGCTCTCCTCATCCGTAGGTGCGGTAGTTACGAAGGTGATATCCATTCCATTAATTTTCTGAACCTTATCAATAGAAATCTCTGGGAAAATGATCTGCTCCTTTACACCCAATGTGTAATTTCCACGTCCATCAAATCCTTTGTCATTCACTCCTTTAAAATCTCTAACACGAGGAAGAGCGATATTCATCAAACGATCCATGAATTCATACATTCTATCTCCTCGCAACGTCACTTTTGCACCAATCGCTTGGTTTCCACGCAGCTTAAAGTTAGAGATATCTTTCTTCGACTTGGTTGAGACAGCTTTTTGACCAGAAATAGTTGTAAGCTCTTCAACGCCTACTTCAATCAATTTCTTATCAGCTACAGCTGCGCCAATACCTTTGTTGATACAAATCTTTTCGATCTTGGGTACCTGCATTACTGACTTATACTGAAACTTCTGTTTCAGGCCAGGAACGATTTCCTTGAGGTACTTTGCTTTTAATCTTGGTGTTGCCATTACTTTATAAATTCACCTGTTTTCTTAGAAAATCTTTGAAGCTTTCCTTTTTCATTCAATTTCCGACCGGTACGAACAGCTTTACCTGTTCCTGGATCAACTAGCATCAAGTTACTGATGTGAATCGTTCCTTCCATTTTCTTGATGCCGCCTTCCGGCTTGCCGGCAGTTGGCTTCTGATGTTTGGTAACGATATTAATTCCCTCCACAATAGCGCGGCTCTTATCCGCAATGATTTCCAATACTTTTCCAGTCTTGGTTCGGTCATTGCCTGTCAACACTTTGACAGTGTCGCCTTTCCGGATGTGCAGTTTCTGCTGCTTGTTTGATTTTCTTTCCATATGATTATAATACTTCTGGAGCCAAAGAGATAATTTTCATGAATTGCTTTTCACGAAGTTCACGAGCTACCGGGCCAAAAATACGTGTGCCTCTTGGCTCATCTTGGGGATTCAAGAGAACAGCCGCATTGTCTTCAAACCGAATATAAGATCCGTCCTTTCTTCTGATTTCCTTTTTCGTGCGAACGATCACAGCTTTTGAAACTGTGCCTTTTTTAATTTGGCTCGTAGGGATGGCCGATTTAACGGTCACCACAATTTTGTCGCCCACGCTAGCTGAACGTCTGCGCGTTCCTCCCAGCACATGCAAACACAATACCTCTTTTGCGCCACTGTTATCGGCTACTGTGAGCCTGGATTCTGTCTGTATCATGATTACTTCGCTTTTTCAACTATTTCAACCAATCTCCATCTCTTACTCTTGCTCAATGGGCGTGTCTCCATGATGCGGACAGTATCTCCAATACCGGCCTCATTTTTTTCGTCATGCGCCATGAACTTGGTTGTCTTGTTCATGAACTTTCCATAGATCGGATGTTTCACCTTTCTATCAATGGCAACCGTGATTGACTTAGTCATTTTATTACTCGTCACTCTGCCTACCTTTTCCTTTCTGAGGTTACGCTCCGCTTCCATGAAATTATTATTTTGATTCCTTTGCTGTCAATTCTGTTTTCAATCTCGCCACCAATTTGCGAGCCTCTTTAATCTTCATTGGATTTTCAATAGATGAAATCTTGTGGGCAAATTTTATTTTGCGCAAGTTTTCCGTTTCACTTCCAATTTTCTCTTTTAGCTCAGCTACCGTAAGCCCTTTGATCTCGGTATTTTTCATTTTATTTCTTCTCTACTTGTTCTACATAATCTCTGCGAACGGTAAAGCGCGTTTTTAACGGCAACTTGCCATCCGCCAGTGCCAATGCTTTTTTAGCCGTTGCCATGGTTACTCCACCCGCTTCAAATATGATGGTGCCAGGTTTAATAACCGCTACCCAATACTCCGGTGCTCCCTTACCTTTACCCATACGCACCTCAGCAGGTTTGCGAGTAATTGGTTTATCAGGAAATACTCGAATCCATACTTGGCCTTCACGCTTCATCTCGCGTGTAACCGCCACACGAGCTGCCTCGAGCTGACGAGCGGTTAACCAACATGGCTCCATGGCTTTCAATGCAAAAGATCCAAAAGCGATTTGATGACCACGTGTGGCCAATCCCTTGGACTTCCCTTTTTGCATCTTCCTGAACTTCGTACGTTTTGGTTGTAACATGATTCGCTACTTTTTTAAACTCTCAATTATCTTTTTCCACCTGTTCTTCTATCGCCACCACCACGAGGGCCACCACTTCTTTCGTTGCGATCACCTCCTCTTTCGTTTCTTCCTCCGCGATCATTGCCGCCTCTTCTTCTATCCGGTCCACCAGCTGGCGCTCCTCCTTTATTTTCCCCGGTAGCATTGCTTACCATTCCGACATTCGGAGAAAGGTCACGCTTGCCGTACACTTCGCCTTTAAATATCCAAACTTTGATACCAATTTTGCCATACACAGTTTGGGCTTCGGATATTGCGTAATCAATATCTGCACGAAGTGTGTGAAGAGGAATTCTACCTTCCTTGTATTGCTCCGTTCTGGCCATATCAGCACCTGCCAAACGACCTGATAATTTCACTTTGATACCTTCTGCGCCAACACGCATCGTAGAAGCAATTGCTTGTTTCATCGCTCTGCGATAAGAAATCCTGGCCTCTAATTGTTGTGCAATTGATTCACCTACCAACCGAGCATCCATTTCAGGGCGCTTAATTTCAAAGATGTTGATTTGTACATCTTTCTTGGTAAGGTTTTTTAACTCTTCCTTAATCTTGTCAACTTCCGTTCCTCCTTTACCAATTACAACACCAGGACGAGCTGTGTGGATGGTAATCGTAATTCTCTTTGAGCTACTGCGCTCAATAACAACTTTGGCAATACCACCTTTTTGAATACGCGCATCGACATACTTTCTGATCATGTGGTCTTCGACCAATTTGTCAGAGAAATCTTTGCCTCCGTACCAAGCTGAATCCCAGCCGCGTACTACGCCTAATCTAAAACCTACAGGATTAATCTTTTGTCCCATTATTTTGCCGTTTCTGTTGCTACTGGTTTCCTTTTCTTTCCTGCCGCCAATTCAGCTGGCATTCTATCAACTACTAACGTAACGTGGTTAGATCTTTTTCTCACTCGGTGTGCCCTTCCTTGAGGTGCAGGACGCAAGCGTTTCAATATGCGACCACCTCCCACATATATCTCTTTCACAAACAAATCCGCCTCTTCTAACTTCACGTCTGTGTGCTTAGCTTCCCAAGCGCTGATGGCAGATAGAAGTAACTTCTCCATTTTTGCAGAAGGGTGCATCGCATCATACTTCAATATGTTCAACGCCTTATTGACACGCTCACCACGGATCAAATCTGCGATCAATCTCATCTTGCGAGGAGATGTAGGGGCATTGTGTAAGTATACGGTAGAGGGGCCCACCTTTGCGGCCTCCTTTACAGCTTGGATTTTAGCTCTTTTTGCTACTGATCCTTTTACTTTCTTTTCTGTTTCCATCTGAGGAATTATTTTTTAGCGCTAGGGCCTTCTGACTTATTATTACCACTATGACCTTTGAAGGTGCGAGTAGGTGCAAATTCACCTAGCTTGTGACCTACCATGTTTTCAGTAACATAAACAGGGATAAACTTATTCCCGTTATGTACTGCGAACGTATGTCCAATACAATCTGGAGTTATGGTTGATCTGCGAGACCAGGTTTTGATTACTGATTTCTTTCCAGATTGCTCCATTACCTGCACTTTCTTAGCAAGGCGAGCATCTAAATAAGGACCTTTTTTTATTGACCTTCCCATATTATTTCTTTTTCCTAGCTATGATTAAACCATCTGAATACTTCTTAGGATGACGGGTCTTCTTTCCTTTAGACAACAATCCATTTCTTGATCTTGGATGACCTCCAGAAGCACGACCTTCACCACCACCCATCGGGTGATCAACAGGGTTCATGGCTACCGCACGTGTGCGAGGGCGAACTCCTCTCCAACGGCTGCGGCCAGCTTTACCGACACTTTCATTCATGTGTTCTGCATTTGAAACGGCTCCTACGGTTGCCATGCAGTTTACCAACACATTGCGCATCTCGCCAGAAGGCATCTTCAATGTAGCATACACATCTTCTCGTGCAACTAATTGAACAAAAGAACCCGCGCTACGGGCAATTGACGCTCCTTGACCGGGCTTCACTTCTACATTATGTACGATTGTACCTACCGGAATCTTTGATAATGGCAGTGCATTACCAACCTCAGGTGCAATATTATCTCCTGAATATAACGTCTGTCCTACTTTTATTCCCTGAGGCGCAATGATGTATGTCTTTGTACCATCTGCATAATAAAGTTTCGCAATCCGTGCAGTACGAGATGGATCATATTCAATCGATTTTACAACAGCAGGAACACCAGCTTTGCTCCTCTTAAAATCAATCAAACGCAATTTCTGTTTGTGTCCGCCACCTATGTAACGCATGGTCATTCTACCATTCGTATTACGTCCACCGGTTTTCTTCAAAGTCACTAACAATGACTTTTCGGGCGTAGTTTCCGTAATGTCATCAAATACAGGAGCCAAGCGATGGCGAGTTCCTGCAGTTACGGGTTTCAGTTTTCTAAGTGCCATGTCAGCTCTTTATTAAACGTTACTATAAAAATCAATTACTTCTCCAGCAGCCAATGTCACGATTGCCTTCTTGTAATCAGGCTTTTTGCCAGACACCGTGCCACCCTTCGTAAAACGTGACTTGCTTTTACCCAACACACTTATGGTATTCACTTTAGCTACATTCACTGAATACATTTTCTCAACGGCTTTAGCAATCTCTACTTTGTTAGCAGATGATTCTACTATAAAACCATACTTGCCCTTCTCGTTGAGGCTTGAAATTTTCTCAGTAACCAGGGGACTAATTAAAATGCTCATTTGGCTTACTGTTTATTTTAATAGACTATTGATTGAATTAATTGAACTCTCTGCAAAAACCAAGTTGTCTGCATTCATAACATCGTACGTGTTCAACTGAGCAGCGGTGATGACTTTAGTATTACGAACGTTTCTGCTTGACAGAACCACGTTTTTATTAACCTCAGGAAGGATAAACAAGGTCTTCTTATCGCCCAAAGAAAGCGACTTCAACATTGCCAAATACTGCTTAGTCTTAGGCGCTTCAAAATTAAAGTCTTCCAAAATAGCGATAGAATTATCTTTCGCTTTATAAGTAAGGGCAGACTTTCTAGCCAACTCTTTTACTTTCTTATTCAGCTTAAAAGAATAGTCGCGGGGTGTTGGTCCGAAAATACGACCTCCACCTTTAAATTGAGGGTTCTTGATATTTCCTGCACGAGCGCCACCTGTGCCCTTTTGCTTTTTGATTTTTTTAGAGGAACCGGAGATCTCGTTACGCTGCTTAGACTTGTGAGTTCCTTGACGCTGATTGGCCAAATAGCTCTTTACGTCCAAATAGATCGCGTGATCATTTGGTTCAATGCCGAAAACCTCTGTTTCGAGGTTTACTTTGCGGCCCGTGCTCTCGCCACTGTACTTTACAACTGCTATGTCCATTACTTTTGCAGGATTATCGTTGAATTTTTTGCACCCGGAACCGATCCACTTATCAAAATAAGATTTTGCTCGGGCATGATCTTAACCACTTTCAGGTTCATTGTTTTTACTCGCTCACCTCCCATTCTACCGGGAAGTCTCTTGCCTTTGATTACACGGGCCGCAAACGAAGCGTTACCCATTGAACCCGGTGCACGAAGACGATTGTGCTGTCCGTGAGTTTGACCACCCACACCAGCAAAGCCGTAACGCTTTACAACACCTTGAAAGCCTTTACCTTTTGAAGTGCCAACTGCATCGATGAAATCACCTTCCGCGAAAATGTCACCTACCTTTATTTCTTTGCCTAACTCAGCAATAGCATCAAATTCAGCAGTAAAATCACGAAACTCCACCAAATTCTTCTTTGGCGTTGTATTCGCTTTCTTAAAATGACCTTGCATTGCCATTGAGGTATTCTTCTCTTTTTTCTCACCAAACGCAAGTTGAACGGCTTTATAACCATCTACTTCTTGGCTCCTTACTTGCGTAACTACGCAAGGACCTGCCTCAATGACCGTTACCGATATACTTGTGCCATCAGCACCAAATACACTGGTCATTCCTACTTTTCGTCCTAATATTCCAGGCATGATTGAAACTGTTTTACTTGTTTTTAAACCAATTTGAGGGTTTCCTACCGCAAAAAGGACTGCAAAGATAGGAACATAAGGTTAGTTACCAAGTGAGCAATTCAAAAAAAGATAAGGTTTTTGGAATTTGTTAAAGGTCTTCATTTATCTAATTGATATACAATTACTTAACAACGATATAATTAATATGTATTTGTTAAAACTCAAATAACCTTTGCGAGGCAACGGGGCATACTGAGATTTAAAAACAAGAAGAATATACGAGTTAAACAAGCTTGGCAAATCATCAAAAGCGAGTACTTTTCGGCTTGTTAAAAAATGGGCAACTCCTCACTAGCATTAAAATTTATCGGTTTATCTCTTTTAATGATTTTGCTTTTTTGGGTAGATGTTGGTTTAGGTAGCACAAATATTGCGTTTCGAGAGGTTTTGGCGGAGCTGATAAACAAAAACTCCACTGCTGGAGTAATAATTTGGAATTTCCGCTTACCCAAAGCTGCCACGTGCCTACTTGCTGGCGCTGCGCTGGCGGCCGGAGGATTGTTAATGCAAACCCTTTTCAGAAATGCGCTGGCGGGGCCGGATGTGCTGGGTCTTAGTTCCGGTGCCAGTTTGATGGTTGCTTTTGTGCTTATGCTCGGCCAAACTTCTGTAGGTTTTCTAGCAGCAGTTTCTAGTAACCCGTGGAGCCAGGTTATTGCAGCTAGTTTGGGAGGGGTGTTCGTGTTTGTATTAATAATTGCGATTGCCCGTTTTGTACAGGACAATACGTCTTTATTAATTATTGGTCTGATGATTAGTGCCGCAACATCTTCCATGGTGGCCATGCTTCAGTTTGTCAGCCGAGCTGAAGATCTTCAAACCTTCATTATTTGGTCGATGGGTTCCGTAGGCAGCACCAATTGGCAAGAAGTAAAAATTCTTGCGCTTGGGGTACTGATAGGTACTGGCATTGCGGTATCTCAAATAAAGTCGCTAAACGCGCTTTTGCTTGGAGAAAGCTATGCCAGAAGCCTCGGAATAAACATCGCTTCTTCTCGTTTGTGGATTGTGGTATCAACAAGCTTGCTGGCGGGGAGTGTTACGGCCTTTTGCGGGCCTATCGCATTCGTTGGACTTGCTGTGCCTCATTTAGTTCGGCTGGCCGTACCAACAGCCAATCACAAAATTCTGTTGCCACTGGCTGCAATGGGTGGGGGAAGCATGTTGTTACTGTGTGATCTGTTAGCGCACCTTCCCAATCGAACTCAAGTGCTCCCAATCAATGTGATCACTTCACTGATTGGCGCACCACTTGTCATTTGGATGATTATTCGAAACAAAAAAGTGAGCGTATGATTTCCGCACAGCAACTTTCTGTCGGTTTTCGCGCCCGAAGAAAAAAACACGTGCTGTTTGAAAACCTTGATCTGCATTTAACTCCCGGTGAGTTGGTTTGTTTTATGGGTTCAAATGGAGTTGGTAAGTCCACTTTACTAAAGACGCTTGCCGGGCTTTTGCCTCCGCTTACTGGCAAAGTAAACGCGCTAAATAAAAATGTGGCGCTGGTGCTGACTGATAAGATCACCGCCACCAACATGACGGTCTATGACCTTGTTTCCTTTGGACAATATCCCTACCTAGATTGGAGAATTTCCCTGTCACCTTCTAACATAGAAATCATAGAAGATGCCATTCGTCAAGTTCATTTAGAGTCTTTGAGGAACCGAAAATTAAGTGAATTGAGTGATGGCCAATTGCAGTTAGTTATGATCGCCAAAGCGCTGGCACAGCAAACCCCAGTAATATTATTGGACGAGCCAACGGCTCACCTCGACCTAAATAATCGGGTGGAGGTAATGAACCTGCTGCGATCACTTTCCAGAAAGTTGGGTAAATCTATTCTGGTGACCACACATGAACTAGACCTCGCCTTACAAACGGCTGACTTAATTTGGCTGGCAACGGCCAATAAAAAAATAAAAACAGGAATACCTGAAGATTTGGTGCTTGACGGAGCTTTCGATGAGGTTTTTCAATTTAAAGGATTCGACCTTAAAACGGGGAAAATTGAGCACGAGGCTCATCGCAAAAAAGAAATCCAACTATTGGGTACTGGCTATTCTTTTCTTTGGACAAAGAATGCATTGGAGCGATCTGGCTACAGGGTAGTTGAAAAAGCGGAAATTCAAATCACAGTCTTTGGAGAAAGTAAGACGTTGTGGAAGCTCAATGGATCGCAGTTTGAAAGCCTCGCCACTTTACTAGCAGCAATATCTATCGAATGAGATTTCATTTTGATTTTGCAAAACGAGCTGGGTGTTTCTCTTCGAAGCCAGTCGCTTGTTGAAAAAGATAGGCTGCCTCAAGCAGGGGTCCCTCATCATATAGATTTCCAATCAAAGAAATCGAGGTAGGCCGGTTATTTTTATCAAATCCATTAGGAATAGTAATAGCAGGATGACCCGTGAGGTTAGTGGCTAACGAAACGTGTTCGCCATTTGTAGGGGAGATAATGAAATCATACCTTTTGATCATCGCATTAAATTTCTCGACAAGAACTGTTCGATGTCGATTGGCTTGCAGATATTCAACGGCAGAAATAAACCGTGACTGTCGCAAAGAGTTCGCTCTGGATTCCTTGGTTTGTTCCGATAACATGCGATCTCTATGCTCACGCACCAGTTCCTCAAACGAAGCACCCGCTTCCGCACGCAGAATAATATCAAACGCGTCAAAAGGAATGGAATCTGGCATCTTCACTTCTTCTAAAACAGCACCTAGCTCTCTGAACTTTGCTAAACTGATGGAATCATTCTCCTTGACTTTAGTGGTGTCTTTTTTACTGAAAAGCTTTTTAAAACATCCAATCTTGTATCCCTTTAGGTTTGATGGCGGATTGAACGAAAATGGGTAGTCCAATACAGAACGATCCTGCTCATTAGTATTTTTTCCTTTGATAATGTTGAATATGATCGCACAATCCTGTGCGGATCGGGAGATTGGTCCAGCCTTGTCCATTGACCAAGAAAGCGTCATGCATCCAGCACGGCTCACCGCCCCGAAGGTTGGTCTCAAACCGGTTACTCCACAACGAGCGGAAGGAGCAATGATAGACCCTAACGTTTCGGTGCCAATGGCGAAAGCAACCAACCCTGCTGAAGTCGCAGAAGCTGATCCGGCAGATGAACCACTTGCACCTTGCTTCAGATCCCACGGATTTTTTGTTTTGCCACCAAACCAAACATCGCCTCTTGCGAGTGCCCCCGAAGCAAGTTTGGCCACGAGTATAGCTCCTGCATCGTCTAGTCTTTTAACTACAGAAGCTGTCTCATCAATTACTTGATTTTGATAAGGCTCAGCACCCCAAGTCGTTTTGTAGCCAGGAATAGAAAACAAATCCTTAATCCCGTAAGGAATCCCATGCAACACACCACGATCAATGCCCTGCTTGATTTCCAAATCTGCTTTTGCCGCCTGCTTCAACGCCAATTCTTCTGTGATAGTCACGACCGCCAAAAGAGTGTCTTTATATTTTTTCAGCCGATCTAAATAGATTTGTGTGAGCCGAGTTGAAGTGATTTTCCCCGACTTGATCAACACACTAAGTTCTGTTACTGATAGGAAAGCTATTTGAGTATCTGTCTCTGGCAGCGAAACCTCTTTGACTAACTTCCAATCGGATTGGCCAGCACGGGCCTTTGGAACAAAATGATCGGGTCTTGGATCAAAATAAAGTGCTGGTGCGGTAGTGAACTTTAATTTAACCATCCGCATGCTGTCATATCCCTTTCGGTTACCCGATAGATAGGTTAGCATGGTATCAATCTCTCGGTTGGAAAACTCTATTCCCAGTAATTTCTCGGCTGATTGCACATCGCCTCTGTTAATTTTTGTGGGGCTGGCGCACTGCACCAATAAAAAAGTAAGCAGAGCTAAAACAATCGAGGTTGCGTTTTTCATCCGGAAGAGAAATTTTAAACTCTCTCCACACCTAGACCTGGCTTGTCCGAACAGGTCATGATTCCATCTTTCAAAATAAACCCGCCTTTTACCACATCACGAGCGAGATCAAGGCTTCCATCAAGATCAATGTATTTTGTATTAGAACAAGCAAATGCCAAGTGTAACGCAGCTGTGATACTCACTATACTTTCGTCATTACAGCCCCAGAAAAGATCTATGTTTTCATGGAGTCCAATATCGGCAATTTTCAATCCTTGACTAATGCCTCCACATTTCATCAACTTAATATTAAAGATACCAGCAGCGCTTGGCGGTTTCACTAGTCCCATTGCACTTGCAGGCGCTAGCAAAGATTCATCTGCAGCAATTGCCTTCCTGATTTCGTCCGGCAATTTGCGCATTTCGTCAACCGCTTTTGCAGGAAGAGGTTGTTCAATCAACTCCACATCGAGATGTTTGGTCTTATTGTAGAATTCAATTGTTTTAGCCACATCATACCCCTGGTTTGCATCTATTCGGATGACGAACTTCTTTCCGAATTTTTCGCGCAGTTTTACAATTCGCTCAATATCTTCACTTAGGTCCTTACCTAGTTTAACTTTTAAAATTTTAAATCCTCGCTCATAATACTCTTGTGCTTCCCTTAGCGTGTCTTCGACATTCTTAATTCCAATTGTATTCGAAGTGGGCAATGAGTGTATTTTCTGACCCAAGTATTGAACAAGTGGAACACCCAAGAATTTCGTGAAGGCATCATACAACGCAATGTCAAGAGCCGCACTCGCAGCAGGGTTAGCGGGGAATTTTTGCCAGACTTCAAAAGTAAGTTGATTCAACTCTCTAATATCGCGGCCCACCAAAAACTGAATATTTTTTTCCTGCAAGGCTGATTCGCATTGCTCGAAGCTTTCTCCCGTAACATATTCGCTCGGATTGGCTGCGCCAATTCCGGTTGTGCCATTTTCAAGTTCGATTTCCAAAAACGAATTGAGTACTTCGTCTATGGTTTTGAAAGCGATGGTGTAAGGCTTGGTATTGCCGAGGTCGGCAGACCATGATTTGATGGATTTTATTTTCATTTGAGTCTTTTTCGAATAAGTTTTGGGCTTCTTGAATGATGTATAACTCCAATAATTTTTATTTTGCTTCCATAAATTTTAAAAATTACCTTGTATGGAAAGCGCTGCATCAGGATGTTCCTCGATTGCTTAATTTTGATCTGAAATGCAAGAGGATTTTTTACAATTTGATCGAAGGAAGTTTCGAGAGCTACAACAAATTCCTTCTCTAATCCACCCAACTGATCCCTATACCAATCTAGTATTTCGGCAATGTCATCAATAGCGAAATCTGACAGCTCAATCGAATAAATCACTTTCTACAGATTCAATTTGCCTTTGGACTCGTCCCATGAATAGGTTTTGATTTGACCAGATTCCAACAAATCGACCCTACGGCTAATCTCCACTTCCTGATCATTCGTAAGCTTTCCGCCCGACAATGAGTCTTCTGCAATGCTATCCCAAATGGCCTCTACCATCTCCATTCGCTCCTCTACACTTAGTTTTCTTATTTCTTTGATATCGACCATAAATCAAATTTATAAATTTCTGTCTAGAATCAGTTACACCTGCGCAATGCTTTTATCAATCATATCCTTAAAAATAGCCACCAATTGCTGCACACCATCTTCCAAGGGAAGAATAACCGGAATACCTAATTCCTTTTCTTTCGCAGCGGCAAATATTCGTGCATCGCTTTCACTCATTTTGTGCGTGTTGATCGTGATGGCCACAGTTGGAGCTCCGTAGATTTTGATCAGCGCAATTTCGTCTTGCAAATCAGCAATGTTGGCCGGATAATCCTCTAAGCCTTTATACTTTTTCCTTGCTGGATTATGCTGCAAAACGACAGCGTTGGCATCCGCGGAAACAATCCACTCTGCCCCTGCCGGGCCGCTGGGGTTGCGCAATGACGATTGTCCTTCAATGAACATGATGTCCGGCTTGGCCTCTTCCCAACATTTTACTATCGCATGCTCCATCTCACCGGAAATAAAGTCGTTCAACGTGCTGTCAAATACGAATCCATACTTAGCACCTTGCATCCAGCCCGTTTGTCCGGTATAAATCATTTCAGCGCGATAGCCAGCTTCGCGCATTGCTTCTACCAGGAATCTCGCTGTGGTTCGTTTTCCGAGTGCACAATCGGTACCCAGTACAGCAATTTTCGGACAATGCACTGATTTAATTTTACCTGACCAAAAGTGAAGGTCTTTAAATTTTTTAGGTTTTCGTACGTCAATGATTTCCAACCCACGTGACTTAGCAAAATCGGCTAGTTCAGTGATATCTGAAATGTATTCGTGCAAGCCGTTAATCAATCCATATCCATGCACCAATGCATCTTTTAAAATAGCCCGCAGCGAATCGGGAATAACACCACCTTTGGTGGCCAAACCCACGATTCCATACACTGCTTTTTCTTTACTGTTCTTTGCAAAATCATCAATGGAAGCGTAAATGGGAATGTTCCGTTTCTTTCCGTCCAACACCTCTCCCGCATCTTTGCCAGGGTGCTTATCGTCAATAACACCAACAATGTTGAATCGCTCTGTGCCTCGGATAAGACCATGAGCCGTTTTTCCGTTGGAAGAATCTAAATGACCGGCCGTAATGATGATTGCATTTGACTTTTGCATAACTCGATTTGAAAATTTGAAAATTCGTTGATTTGAAAATTAAGACGCTTGCGATCAATCTCGTTTCAAAGTAACAACCGAGGTATCATACTTCAAAATAAAGTCTGTCAAATCGGGCTTACGTTTTTTCTTTCTCTTGAGTTCGTAATCATAAACCACTCTCCCAAGATTCTTCATAAATGGATAACCGATACTTTTGTACTCGTACTTTCCATCGTTATAAATCCCATCCGTATTGGTGTTAATGACAGCGGATAGCATAAACTCTACCCCGTTTTCAAAATCAACGATGTAAGCATTGTCAATCAGGTAACCGTAGGCGTCACCCACCTTATTAAAAATCCTAACGTTTTTTGGAATTGGTGTCCTATCTTCCCCGTACATCAAAAATTTACAATAAGCATCGTACAGAGCAGTGTCCCGATAGTAGCGTGGTGTCTTGGTTTCACCGGGCAACTGAGACATATACTGCATCACAAACTTTCTATCCTCGTCTGTCAGATTGAATCTCCTTTTTGGGTTTATCGCTCCTGGAAATAGAATTGCCTTTAGAATTTCCTGCTGCTCTTGCAAGGGATAAAAATTCTTATAGGTAAAATCAAACGGCCTTCTGATCAACGAATCTCTCTTTAGATAGCCCACCCCTTTGTATACTTTCCTCATCGGCTGAATTGAATCTTCATTTATCCCCATTGACTGATGATAGATAACACTATCATTTCGAACAAACCGAATTGCTTCGGTATGTCTGTTTTGATCGGGAGTAAGTGGCCTTTCTAATCGATGTAAAAAACGAACGTTATACCCTTTGCGTTTCAATATCTCATTCGTAGCCTTTTGCCCCACAAATTCATAGAGTCGATTAAATGCGTCATTATCACTCACCACCATAATCTTCTTTGCATAGTGGGCAACGGATGGAATACTATCAATGGCAGTGGTGTCCCATTTTACAGTTTGCTGACCCTGATAGACGCTATCGTGGTACATTGCGGTGTATTTATCCAGCCGAAAACCTGTTGACCGAAGTTCATTGATCTTTTCTATGGCCAATAAAACCTGTGGCAGTTTAACAGTGCTTGCGGGATAGAAATAGTTTGTCGAGTCTACGCAATAACAAAATGATTTAAAAATTGGCCTGTTAATTGAGTCTCTATTGATCTGAGTGTAGATAATTTGTACCTCTAAGCTATCATTTGACAATATGGAACCAAATTCGGTTGGGTTTCTTTTCATCAGGTTTTGAAGAAATAACTCATCTTCAATCAAAGGGGAATTGCAACTTATCAGAAAACCGATAGAAAGAAAAAACAACAATTTCTTCATTGAAAAAAAATATAAGTAGAAAGGGTCAAATTAGGTTAATTTTACAACTCTAAAAATCATTGTATGGAAAAACTACTTTTCGTGTTGATGGCAGTAATTTCGTTCCACCTTCAGGCACAAAGCGTTATCGGCACTTGGCAGCTTGTTGAGGAACAAACCTGTCTTCAGGTGCAGTTTGAAAAAAGTGAGACCGAAAAAGAACTTGAACAGTCGATGGGCAGCTCAAAAAATGCAGTCGCTAAGTTAATCCGCTTCGAAAAAAAGGGGACGGGCGAAGAGGGTATCTTTTCGCAGGGCAACAAGAAAGGCACGGGCATGAATTCCTTTCGCTACAACGTCAAAGGAAATGAATTGAGGTTCCTGGACAAGAAATCTGGAATCATCACACAACGGTTTGTCATTGACGAATTGACTGAATCTTCCTTGAAGATTCACAATGCCATGAAGGATTGTGAAGTAAAGGTTTTTTCGAGGATTAAATAGTAAATTTGATTATTCGAAATAATTGGCCAAAAAAATACAATAAAAATGGATACTGCAATAATAAAAGAAGAGTTGAAATTGCTGATTGACAAAGAGGACGACCCAGCGGTTCTCGATGCCATAAAAGAATTATTGAGCAATCCGCCCGTTAATCCAGTCCTTCAAGAAAAATTAATTTCAAGGGCATTAAAGTCACTCGAGGACATTCGGGCAGGAAGGGTGTTTACAAAAGAAGAAGTGATTAAAAGAACAAATCATTTGGTAGGCAAATGAAAGTAGTTTACTCGACCTATGCAGTTGAACAACTTGAAATTATTTTGCATTTTTTGGTTAACGAACAAGGAGTTCCTTTTGAAAAAGCCTTTCAGATACGACAAAAAATTATTGACAAGGCGGACCTTTTAACGGACAAACCTAGATTGGGTCAATTGGACGAAAATTTCGATCGGCTGTTGTTGCAGCATCGAAGGTTAATAGTTGGCAACTATAAAATCATCTACCTAATAGAAGATGACGTAGTCTATATTTCTGACATTTTTGATACTCGTCAGGACCCCAAAAAGATGAATGGTTAATATGACCGACACCGTCACTCCTCGCGACATCCGCAAACTTAAAATTGAAGAACTGAAAGACTTCTTTGTCTCGCAAGGCGACAAAGCTTTTCGCGCCCAACAAGTCTATGACTGGCTTTGGATCAAATCAGCCAAGACATTTGAGCAGATGACAAATATTTCGCTAGAGACAAGAGAGCTATTAACGAAGCACTTTGTCATCAACCACATTAAAGTTGACAAAATGCAGCGCAGCGAAGATGGTACGATTAAGAATGCAGTTACTCTCCATGATGGTCTTATCGTAGAGTCGGTTCTAATTCCCACCGAAAAACGGATCACGGCCTGTGTATCCTCACAAGTAGGTTGCAGTCTCGCATGTAAATTTTGCGCCACGGCTCGTTTAAAAAGGCAACGTAACTTGAGTGCTGATGAAATTTATGATCAGGTAGCCGCAATCAAAGAGCAAGCAGAACTATTTTACGGGCGCCCCTTAACTAACATTGTCTTTATGGGAATGGGTGAACCTCTTCTCAACTATGCGAACGTCACAGAAGCTATTTCGAAAATCACCAACCAAAAAGGGTTGGGCATGGCCACTAAGAGAATAACCGTATCAACTGTGGGCATTGCAAAGATGATCATGAAAATGGCTGATGATGGAGTGAAGTTCAATCTGGCCGTATCGTTGCACGCTGCCATTGACAAAACCCGTTCTTCGATTATGCCAATTAATGATTCCAATTCGTTGACCGAATTGGGTGAATCCCTAAAATACTGGTACCAAAAGACAAAAAGCAAAGTAACCTACGAATATGTGGTGTGGAAGGGAATTAACGACACAGAAGAACATGCACACGCATTGCTGAAATTCTGTAAGCTGGTACCTTCTAAAGTAAACTTGATCGAGTATAACCCGATTGATGATGGGGAATTTAAGCAAGCCTCAGACCAAGTGCTAACGATGTATATGGACTTGCTTGAAAGAAATGGAATAACCTGCCGGGTTCGCAAGAGTCGTGGAAAAGACATCGATGCAGCCTGTGGGCAGTTGGCGAATAAGGGCTAGTCATGAAACCTTTTTGTCTCCACTCCCATCTTAAAGCTAGTTTTTGCTGATCTGTTTGGAATGTTGCTGCGTAAATATCTCTTTATATTTTTTCTTTGCTGCATTGCAACTGCGTCTGTAGGGCAAAAGCTAATTAAAGGCATTGTCGTGGACTCCACCTCGCTTACCAATTTAACTGGCGTAAATGTGAAAGTAAAAAGTACCAACAGGGGCACATCAACCAACTCGAGCGGGATTTTTACACTGATGGTCACAGAAAGTGACACGCTTGTCTTTTCTTCCGTGGGCTACGCCAAAGTTGTTTTACCCGTTTACCAGAATGATGAAACAATGTTTGTAAGAATGAGAGAGGAAAGCATTTTGCTTAGAGAGGTTATTATTAAAGACCTGGGTTTTCGTATCAATCAAAAATATATAAAGTCTCCTACCCTCACCACCACTAAGCCACTCAAAGCCGGGTCGAGTGGTGGCGTTAATTTTGCCTATTTCACAAAGCTCGAAAAGGAGAAGAGGAAGCTCGTGCGGATTATGGCCGATAATGAAAAAGTAAAAATCTACCTGGATGTGGTCAATGACCCTGATGTAAAAGCAGAAATACTCCATCGATTTACCATCTCCGAAGATCGATTTTATGAGCTGTTGGCTATTTTCAACGCAAAGAACAAGGAAATCACCTACTCTGCCAACTCCGCTCTCATTTTGAACTCACTATTCTCCTTTTATGAAAATGCTGGCCTTAAAAAATAATTTGTGCCACTATTAAACCACCCCGTAACTTTCACATCAAAGGGGCAAACAAAATTGAAAGATTAATGAAAACAATTTGGAACTCGGTAACCTGGAAGAATGCAGCCTTTACAGCGGCTTTCATTGCCGCAAGCATGGTAAGCTGCAAAGACAGATCGGAAGATTTCTCGGATGAAGAATCGATTATGGAAAATGCATCTGTGGGCGATAACGAGGCAGACGATGCTTCACAAATATCTTACACGGCCGAATTTGAAAACAAGGGTGGAAGAACCGAAAAATCTCTTCCCGCCTGTGCAGTAGTTACGAACGACAAGACGGCAAAGATTCTGACCATCGATTTTGGAGCCGGATGTGTAGGCGCTTATGGCCGAACACGTAGCGGAAAAATATTGATTGCTTATTCGACCACGCTGGGCGATAGTTTGTCTAATCGCATCATTACGTTTGAGAATTACAAAGTCAACAATAAAAGCGTGGAAGGCACCGTAGAGGTGAGAGATATTTCGATCAACCCAGCCGGCAACCTGCAGTCCACCCGCAAGGTGACCAATCTGAAAATTACATTCCCTAACGGCAAATCGGTGACCATGAATGGCTCGCGTACCCGTGAGTGGATTGGTGGCAGGGGAGACAACGATCCTACAAACAACAAGTTTAAAATTACCGGAACGCTGACGGGTATTTCGTCCAACGGACGCACATTTACGCACGAAATAACATATCCTGTCATAGTAGACTTTGCATGCGCCAAACTGGGCAATTTTGCTCGAGTGCAGGGTGTAGTAGAAACCACCAAAGTGGGTGGCTACGGAGATCGCAAAAGAACCGTTGACTATGGTAATGGCGACTGTGATAAAACCATCACTATCACAACCTTCCGTAGAACCTATACAATGACTGTCGACTAAACGGAACATTTAAAATAAAACGAAAACCCTTGAGCCAATCAAGGGTTTTCTTTTTTGTAACTTTCGCCAAAGTTTGAAGGCATGGAAGAACATTTTGAGAGCTCGGAAAAAGTAAGGGACTTCGTGATTGGCATGAGTGATGGACTCACAGTACCTTTTGCATTGGCGGCCGGGTTGAGTGGAGCCGTTAGTTCTACCGATATTGTTATCACCGCAGGATTGGCTGAAATTGCGGCCGGGTCGATTGCAATGGGGCTTGGGGGCTATCTCGCAGGGCGCACAGAAATTGAACACTACGAATCGGAGGAGCGAAGAGAATACGATGAGATTATTAACAAGCACGAAATTGAAATCGCAGAGACCAAAGAAATATTTGCCCAGTACGGGATCAGCGAAGATCTACAGGAAAAGATAGCCCGGGAAATGGCCAAGAAGCCCAAAGAATGGGTCGATTTCATGATGCGGTTCGAATTGGGTTTAGAGCGGCCCGATAAAAACCGAGCCCACCACAGCGCATTAGTTATCGCCATCAGTTACATCGTAGGTGGCTTGATTCCACTAAGCGCATATTTTTTTACAGAGAGCGCGCAAGAGGGATTGATCTACTCCAGCATTATAACGTTAATATGCCTTGTTGTATTTGGTCTGGTGAAGAGCAAACTAACGGGGCAACCACTACTGAAAGGCGCCATGCGTGTTACTCTGATTGGAGCCGCAGCGGCAGCGGCAGCTTTTGCCATTGCGAAGGCGATTGCCTAAGCAACGGATATCATTTTTTGCTAGCGTTGAAAAGTTTTTCTTTCTCTTCCTTAGAAAGACTTTCATAGCCACGGTCGGAAATTTTGTCAAGGATAGTGTCAATTTCTTCCTGTGTGGCTTTGCTCATGGATGAAGAAGCCTTTTTTACTTTTGGTTCTTCTTTGCGATAGGTCACTTTCACCTTTGGCCTAGATTCGAACAACGATTTTACCCAATCTACTGTTGAAGTAATCCAGCCTCCCCAATTCACACCAACCTGCAATTGTTTGACATAAATAAAACCCATCAGGGCTCCGCCTAAATGTGCGATATTGCCGCCTGCATTTGATCCAATAGTGCCTAGGAATGAAAGAAACACAATCACCGCAGCGATGTACTTAATGCGAACCGCACCAAAAAACAGCAGAAAGAATGTGTAATCCGGGAGTAGCGTAGCAGCACCTACTACAATGGCATTGATACTGGCCGAAGCACCTACCATTACAATCGACCGCTCAACCGACTGAGTAACAAAATAAGGCACAAGGTTATACGACAACAAATAGAAAACAGCCCCACCTATTGCTCCTAACAAATAAAGTGCGATGAGTTTGTCGCCACCGAGGTACTCTACAAACAACTTCCCAAACCAATACAGCGTAAGCATATTGAAAAGGATGTGTAAAATGCCTGTTAAGTCATGAGCAAATGAATAGGTGAGCAATGTCCAAGGGCGGCTTATGAATTCTGTAAATCGAGCCGGGATTTGAAATTGTGTGTGTATTGCTTCGAAGAACGCAGGAAAACCACCTATTTCAGAAATCACTCGGATAACTCCGAGTACAATGAACACCACCACATTGATGATGATCAACTGCGCATGGGCGTTATTGGGTCTTTGAAAAGCGTTCTTAAATTCTTCCAACACAACAAAAGAAATTAGTATCTGTCTAACAGAATTTTACCAAACAAAGTTACAGCGTTTTTACTTACCCTGCGTACGCCAGTAGCTGATCAACAAAAAAGCAATAAATGCACCACCAAAATGCGCCAAATGCGCGACAGTACCCGAGCGATCCAGCGCATAGGTGATAAATCCCATCAAAAAGACCATATATTTTGCCTTTATAGGGATAGGGGGAAACAATAACATTAACTCCATATTGGGGAACAACATCCCAAAAGCCATCAGTATGCCATAAATAGCGCCTGATGCACCAAGCATATAGCCTCCATTGCCTGGAAAAAAATAATTGAAAGCTGCGTATATCACTCCAGCCCCCATACCTGTGGCAATATAAAAGGTTAAGAACTTTTTGTCTCCCCAGTATCCCTCCAGAATGGGAGCAAACGAAGCAAATGCGATCATATTAAAAAAAATGTGAGTGAAACTACCGTGGGCAAACATGTAGGTGAAAAACTGATAAGGTCTGAAAAGATCCGAATGAATATCCCACAGCGACAGGAATTCCGTGACATGAAGATTCGCCAGTAAGCTTTGCAGAAGAAAAACGGCCACATTGATAATAATGAGCGTTCGTACGAGAGGCGTGATATTGAACATGATAAAGACTTAACGATTAAAATGACTTTCTATCTTAGACGAGTCAAAAGTAAAAAATGTTGGCTTCCCCTCAGGAGAATAATTTGGATTCTGGCAGGCAAAAATCCGTTCTACTAGTCCGTTCATCTCTTCCATCGTCAGTTTTTGACCTGCTTTGATGCACGTTCGCTTGGCAAATGCCATGGCCAAGTTTTCATTGATAGGCAATTGTAGCTCTTGCTGATTTTTCTTGAACTGCTCCAACAAACCTTCCAATAATTCTATTTCACCACCGGGTACATCAGCGGGAGTGCCAGTTACCAACAGCGCATTTTTTCCAAAAATTTCGAACTGAAAGCCTAGCGCCAGAATTTCCTTCTCCATCTCCATCAACAAGGCAAAATCGGCTGCACCAAATGTGACGGTTTGTGGGAACAAGGTTTGCTGACTGGCACCGGGCGTCCCCTTAATGTTATTGGTAAATTTTTCAAACAATACCCGCTCGTGGGCAGCTTGCTGATCTATAATTAGTAACCCCTGGCGTACCGAGCGAATAATATATTTCTGATGCAACTGAAAAGTTCCCGTTTCGGGTTCGGCAGAACTAGGCGCAACCGGCTTATTCATAGAACTTTCAAAACGGAGTTCCATGGTGGGTCGGGGTTCTACTTTGTCAAAAAGCCTTGAGTTCGTGCCCTCCTCAAATACCTTTTCCCAATTTTGTAGGTTCGATCGGTTGAGAGAGGTCGCAAACTGTTCGTCAAAATATTGCTCCTTGGTAAACGACTGACTGCTCAATTTGCTGGTCAAATTTACGTCTGCCTGAAAATCAAGCGCTGGCGCCAAATGGTGCACGCCCAATGCCTGCTTGACAGCTGACCAGAGCACCCCATAAACGGCTCGCTCGTCATCAAATTTAATTTCTGTTTTGGTGGGGTGCACATTTACATCGATATGTTTTGGGTCAATATCAATAAACAACACATAAAATGGAAAACATCCTTCCGGCAGTAGGCCTTCATAGGCACTTGTTATCGCGTGGCCGAGGTAATTGTTGCGGACGAATCGTTGATTCACAAAAATGAATTGTTCGCCTCTCGTTTTTCTGGCTGACTCAGGCCTTCCTACATATCCCGCAATTTTTAAAAGGGCTGTTTCTTCGCTGGCGGGTGCGAGTTGCTGCTGATAATTTTTTCCGAACAAAGCCACAATGCGTTGGCTGAGCTTGCCTGGCTGTAACTCATAGACGACTTCATCGCCCTGTAGCAGTGAGAAAGCAATCTCAGGATTAGCCAGCGCCAGTCGATGAAACTCATCGATAATATTGCGCATCTCCACAGCATTGGATTTTAAAAAATTTCTCCTCGCAGGAATATTAAAAAATAGATTCTTGACACTAATGCTAGTCCCCTTCTCACATGCCACCGCCTCTTGCCTTTTTACTTCCGATCCCTCCACGACCAACAAAGTGCCCAAGTCATTTTGTGCGAGTCGGGTCTTCATTTCAAATTGCGAGACAGCCGCAATCGATGCTAGCGCCTCACCCCGAAAGCCCATCGTGCGGAGTGTAAACAAATCTTCCGCCTTACGAATTTTGGAAGTAGCATGACGCTCCAAGCTCATACGGGCATCTGTTTCGCTCATACCATTCCCGTTGTCGATCACTTGAATCAACACTTTACCGGCTTCCTTGACAATTAATCTAATATCTGTGGCACCTGCATCAATGGCGTTCTCAATTAATTCCTTCACCGCAGAGGCAGGACGCTGCACCACCTCACCTGCTGCAATTTGGTTGGCAATAGAATCGGGGAGTAGGCGAATAATATCGGGCATGGACTATTGATAAGGTTAAGAAGGCCACAAGCTACAAGCCGCAAGCCGCAAGCTTCTCTGAGCATCAAGAAAAAACTGTATTGAAAACCTGCCTAGTTTTGCCTCTTCCATCCCTTTATTTTCCAATACAGGTAGATGGGCACAAACGCAAGCCCAATGTAAAGAGCTGATTTACCCCATTGAAAAAAAGCGATAAGGAGCAGCGTCATAAATAACAACACTGCCAAGCGCATGACCACTTCACTGGTCTGAGCGGAAGGCTTAGATCTTTTTCGTGCCGCTTGAAATGAACCAGCTATCCGTGAGCGGTACTCCGCATCTGATTGACTAATGCCTCGCTCCCGCTCGATTTCCTTTCTGATTCTATTTTCACGTTCCAACATTTCATCCTTGGCCGGATCATAATACCGAGGACGATAAGTAAATCGCTGATGGGTAGGTGCTTTAGTAAAAAGTGAGATTATTTTCATTGCCTTTTCATTTAAACGAAATGACGAGTAGCTTCGCAACGGCAAAGTTACAAAATCCAAACGGCCAAACAGTGAAAAAAGTTTTCCCACCAATCATCGTTAAACCAGGGCGTAAGCTCAATCGTTTCAGAAAACAGAAAAGTGTTTTTCCCATCAAACACACGATTTGTATCCTTTCATTCTTCCTCTTGCTAGCCTCCCCCGAATCATCCGCGCAAGCGAGTAAACAACAGTGGGTAGACAGCGTGTTTCAAAAACTTACTACTGCTGAAAAAATCGGGCAGCTTTTTATGATACCCATTTCCTCGACTGCAACCAACGAAGAAATTAGTTTACTCTCAGCAAAGCTCAAAAAATACAAGCCGGGCAGCCTCCTTATAACTCACGGAAGCCCCATTCGTCACATCAGGCTTATGAAAAAATTGCAGTCGCAGGCAAATGTCCCATTGTTGACCGCCATTCGCGCTGAGCACGGCATTGCATCATGCGTAGATAGCACCATACGCTTCGCACCACCTTTGCAGCTGGGCGCTGTTCGAAATGAAAATCAAATTTTTGAACTAGGCGCAGAGATGGGACAGCAAATGAAATGGCTTGGTCTACACATGAACTTATCTCTCAATGCAGACATCCATATCGCTGATGACATGTACCCCGGCACACTCCGTTATATGAGCGACAACAAACATCAAGCCACCAGAAAGTTGATCGCGCTAATGACGGGTCTGCAAAAGTCGGGGGTACTAGTCAGCGCCAGCCATTTAGGCAACCCAAAAAAAGACCGACATCTGGCCATCCAAGATAGTTCGGTAATATTGGATGTAAATAACCTTGATACGGTTGGATTCTATCCCTTTCAAAAGCTGTTGCAAAACGGGGTGGATGGAATTGTAACATCTAATTTGGATTTCGTCTTACCGGGGAAAAAGAAAGCATTGCTAGCGTCTGTTTCCGACCTATTTGTGGCTGAAGTAATTCAGAAAAAACTGGGGTATGAGGGCTTAACCATGGTGGAGATGCCCTATTTCAAAAAAGCCTCTCGGAAGAAAAGAGCCGGTGTGGCCGAACGCTTAGCCTTTGAAGTAGGCCATGATGTTCTGATTGATCCAATGGATCTTAACCGTAGCATAAAGCAGATCGCAACTGCCACCAAAAAGGACAAGCGATTACAGCTTCAACTCGACCAATCGGTCAAAAAGATATTGGCTGCAAAATATGACGCAGGACTTCACAAATTGCTGATTCCGGACGAAGACAATCTTTTGCTGAAACTCCATTCACCACAGGCCAGAACATTACAACGCCAATTGTCGGCAGCATCGATCACACTATTAAAAAACGAAAAGTCTTTGATTCCCATTTCTCTGTTGGAGAATGCCACGTTCGCATCGGTGAGCTTTGGAAAAAATGAAAACAATGAGTTTAACCATTACCTGTCAAAATATGCTGAGTTTACTAAGCATGCCGTGCTGAGTTTGAAAGACACAGTTGGCCTTGGTCAAAAAGTAAACCGCGCATCCATTGTCGTGGTGAGCGTTTACCCTCTCGCTAAGGGAATCACCCTACAACTCGCTTCTATCATTCAGCGTTTGTCACCAAAACACCGAGTGATCGTTTGCAGTTTTGGCGACCCTGAAGACCTGAAGTTCATTCAATCTGAAGGCACAATGATAGCGGGTTATACAGACGATGAGCTGACCCAGCAAGCAGCCGCTGGAATTATTTTTGGAGGCCTCCCTGCTAAGGGCAAATTACCGATCACGGTGAGCGAAAATTTAAGAATCAATCAAGGTGTCCTTACTGACACACTAGACCGATTAGCTTTTGCGCTGCCGGAAGAAGTTGGCATGGATAGCCGTGTATTGGAAAAGATCAAAAACATTATGCATGAAGCAATCGATGCGGGCGCGACTCCGGGCTGCCAGGTGTTGATAGCGCGAAACGGCAAAATCGTTTATGAAGAAAGTGCAGGATGGTTTACTTATGACAAAAAGGAGCCGGTTAATGATGAGACGATTTACGATTTGGCCTCGGTTACCAAAGTTTCCGCCACACTACAAACAGTGATGTTCATGCACGAAAAAAGATTGATTGATATCAACAAAAAAATATCGATCTACCTCCCTGAACTCAGAGAATCCAATAAGAAAGACTTCACAATCAAAGACATCCTAACTCATCAGGCGGGCCTATGGCCATTCTTGCCCTTTTGGTCACAGACCATAAAAGACTCAACTCCGCAAAGCACGTACTACCAAACAGAACTGAGCGATGAGTATCCTTTTCCTGTAGCGGATAGTTTGTTCGCCCATAAATCGATGAAAGATTCACTATGGCAGTGGATTGTCAATGCGAAAGTGCGGGAAAAAATTCCACGCACTGCGTATGACTACCGGTATAGTGACATGGGCTTCTATATGCTGCAGCACCTGGCCGAAAAAATATTGAACCAACCTATGGAAGAATTTTTGGAGCAGCACATCTACGAGCCGTTGGGCGCCTATACGGTTGGGTATTTGCCGCGTGAAAAATTTCCTCCTTCGCGAATCGCCCCAACGGAAAACGATCAGCTTTTTAGAAAGAGATTGTTGGTGGGGTATGTGCACGATCAGGGCGCGGCAATGCACGGTGGCGTTGCAGGTCACGCGGGACTTTTTGGCACAGCTAATGATATGGCTAAGCTGGGTCAAATGTGGCTGCAAAAGGGTAGGTATGGTGGACAACAGTTTTTTAAACCCGAAACCCTCGACCTATTCACTGCCAAACAATATGCAGACAGTCGAAGAGGTTTGGGCTGGGATAAACCTGTGGTAAACGATCCTGCTGGCCCCACTTCCATCTATGCCTCATCACAAACATTTGGCCACACAGGCTTTACCGGAACGTGTATCTGGGTGGATCCGGAATTTGATTTGGTCTATGTGTTTTTGTCTAACAGAGTTTACCCAGATATGAACAACAACAAGATTCTAAACGCGAACATCCGTCCCCGAATTCAGGATTTGATCTATCAGTCGATCTTCAACTATTCGGCAAATCAACGATAGCCTTTACTAGTAGAATATAAACTGTCGTTGCGAGTACTTGCGATGGCAAGGGAGGTGGCGCCAACCCAAAACCATCATCCCGAGTACCTGCGATGGAAAGCGGGCCGGCACGAAGCGATACCCAAACACGTCAATGCGAACAACTGCGGGCAGGTAGTGATGGGGTGAAATCTCCCTTTCGAAGTCTGAGTTACAAGAATGGAGATTACTTCGCCCCGCACAGAAACCCAACGCTCGGTGCTCGCAAAGGCGAAGACCGAACCCGAAACTTTTAGCCAGCCAACTCGGTTAAAGAGTTTATTATATTTAACCCTTGGCAAATCCACCTTGAAATGAAGACCATGAAAATAGGCATTGTATGTTACCCGACATTTGGCGGCAGTGGTGTGGTAGCCACCGAGTTAGGAAAGGCCCTGGCCAAGGAAGGTCACGAAATTCACTTTATCACGTACAGCCAGCCCAGCCGATTGGATTTTCTCAACGAGAATCTTTTTTACCACGAGGTAGACTTTCGATCGTACCCCCTCTTTGCATATGCCCCTTACGAACTCGCACTCGCGAGCAAAATGGTGAGCGTAGTAAGAAATGAAAAACTTGATTTACTACACGTCCACTACGCTATACCACATGCCTCCGCTGCCTACATGGCGAAGCAGATCTTGAAAACAGAAGGCACCTACATCCCAGTCGTCACCACTCTTCATGGAACGGACATAACGCTGGTGGGCAAAGATCCCTCCTACGAACCCGTTGTTACCTTCAGCATCAATCAGTCGGATGGTGTGACATCTGTATCCGAAGATTTGAAAAAAGAGACCTACGAGTTTTTTAAAATCACCCGAGACATTGAAGTGATCCCCAATTTTATCGATCTGGAAAAATTCAAAAAGCAAAAGAAAGATCACTTTAAAAAGGCCATTTGCCCCAACGGAGAAGCGCTGATCGTGCACACGTCTAATTTCAGAAAGGTAAAACGCATCAAAGATGTGTTAGATATCTTTTACAATATTCAAAAAGAGATTCCAGCCAAACTACTGATGATTGGTGATGGCCCGGAAAGAGCCAAGGCTGAAAAACAAGCGCATGATTTAGGCATAGCTCACGATGTCCGTTTTTTGGGTAAACAAGAGGCTGTAGAAGAAGTTTTGTCGGTAGCCGATTTATTTCTGATGCCCTCAGAAAAAGAAAGCTTCGGCCTGGCAGCCTTAGAAGCAATGGCCTGCGAGGTACCGGTTATTTCCTCTAATACCGGAGGATTACCAGAACTGAATGTTCAAGGCATTACCGGTTTCATGAGCAATGTAGGCGATGTTGAGGACATGACCCGAAATGCGCTGCATATTTTAGACAAAAACAACCTGCCCACCTTTAAAGCGAATGCACTAACAAGAGCGAAGGAGTTTGATATTTCCAACATTCTACCTCTCTACGAAAATTACTACCACAAAATTCTTGAAAAATCAGCGCAGAAAGAGACGGTTTAGCGATTTTTGTTGACTCTTTTTTGCACGATAATTAAATTTGGGAAAACCAAGCGCAGTAGTCATGGAAACTGCTCCCAAACCCCAACAAAAAGGCACTAAAAAGCTGTTTAACAATCCGGTAATCGAGAAATTAAGCCGGACCCATATTGCTGTACCACTCCTGCTTTTTTTTGTTTACTCAGCTGTTCTACTCTATTGGAGTGCGCAACAAACAAGTCTTTCGCTGGGCATTTCCGTAGGGATGTTTGCTATAGGATTTTTTGTTTTCACCTGGGTTGAGTATCAGGTGCACCGACATATTTTCCACATGGGTACTCACACCACTTGGCGTAAAAAAGCGCAGTACCTAATTCACGGTGTGCATCACGAATTCCCAAAAGACAAGGATCGACTGGCCATGCCACCTCTCGCCAGCCTTATTATTGCTACGTTGCTTCTATTGCTCTGCCGCTGGCTGATGGGCGATTATGGGTTTACGTTTATGGCTGGTTTTATGGTAAGTTATGCCAGCTATCTGTGGGTTCATTATCTGATTCACGCTTACCCTCCTCCCAATAATTTTTTAAGAATATGGTGGATCAATCACAGCATACATCACTATAAGAATGGCACAGGCGTTTTTGGCGTAAGCTCACCCTTATGGGATTATTTATATGGAACAATGAAAATCGATGACAGACGAGCCCAAACAGATCGGATTGCTGAATCTGATTCTAAAAAAGCCGCGTAATTCTAAAAGTGGGTAGAATCGTAAACAAAAAAAGCCACATCAAGCGGCTGGATAAACCCTTCAAAAAAGAAAGAATTTAGATTCTGGAAGGTTTCACCTCTTTTGTTTGGTGTGCCTTTGAATAAGTAGGGCAAGTGTAAGAGCTACAAGCAGAAACAAGCATTGCTGCTACAACTACCACTAATAATAACAAAGTTGATTTTTTCATTTTGAATTTGATTAAAGCTTACACAAATGCAGACAATCTCCGAGTTAAAATATGGTCATTAACGGCTAGATCCCTAGCCCAGTTCCATAAACCAACTATTTTTTCGGGCAAGAGACATCTGCAAAACAAAGTTTAGCAAGATGGAAACAGAATAGACAATTATTTGGTTAATTAGCCATCGAACAGATGTAATTCAAGGTTCAATATTCAAAAGTTAAAATTCAAGGTTCAAAATTAAACTGTAAGACTCAAGGTTTAAGATTGGAAAATCAAAGTGCAAAAATCTAAAATCGTAAATTGTATATTTTAAATCCTCAAATCACTGCATGCTCGGCCATCGTTTCTCTAAGTACACCCCGCCTCCAGATAGCGAAAAAAGCGACTTTGAGCGCCTGTTAAAAGTTTTCATGCAGTTGGTGTTGATTACTGCCGGCAACGTGGGTGAGGCACTTCAATGGCTGACCGAAGTCGATAAGCAATATGGCCTTTCGAACGACCAATATGGCATCGGTGATTTTATTGAGGATTTAAAAAAGAATGGGTACATCTCAGATGCCGGCCCGGATGGCGAATTCAAACTGAAAGCCAAGGGCGAACAAAACCTGCGGCAGTCTGCTTTGGAAGAGATTTTTGGCAAGTTAAAAAAGTCCAAAGGTGGTGAACACAAAACACACCATAGCGGACGAGGTGATGAGGCCACTACCGACAGGCGCGATTATGAATTTGGGGATTCAGTAGAACAAATTTCAATGACCGACTCATTGCGAAATGCTCAGATCAATCACGGCTTAGACGATTTCAGGATGACGGAAGGTGATCTGGAGGTATTGGAAAGCGAATTCAAAACACAGACCTCTACCGTGCTGATGATAGACATTTCTCATTCCATGATTTTGTATGGCGAAGACCGGATCACACCCGCTAAAAAAGTGGCCATGGCCCTCTCAGAATTGATCAAGAAAAAATATCCCAAAGACACACTGGATATTTTAGTGTTTGGCGATGATGCTTGGCAAATCGAAATAAAGGATCTGCCCTATTTGCAAGTCGGCCCTTACCACACCAATACGGTGGCTGGTCTTGAACTGGCCATGGACATTTTAAGAAGAAAGAAAAATGCCAACAAGCAGATTTTCATGATTACCGATGGCAAACCAACTTGCATTAAGCAAGGCATCAAGTATTACAAAAACAGTTTCGGCCTGGATCAGAAAATACTAAATCAAACGCTAAGTCTCGCTTCACAGCTTCGAAAAATAAAAGTGCCCGTCACCACCTTTATGATCGCCACCGATCCCTACCTTAAAGCCTTTGTTCGTGAATTCACCAAAGCCAATAATGGCAATGCCTATTATAGCAGCTTGCAAGGTTTAGGCAACCTGGTATTTGAGGATTTCAAAAAGAACCGTACCAAAAATCTTTAAAATAGCTATCACGCATTCTAAATTCCACCTTCTATCTTCTGACTTCTATTTTCAATGAAAGACCACAAAAACATTAAAACGCTCGCTCAATTAAAATCAGCTGGCTATAAATTCAAAACGATCAAAGACGAACTGCGTGCTAATCTGATCGCAAAATTAAAAAACAAAGAAAGCGTGTTTGAAGGCATCTGGGGCTACGAAGAAACTGTAATTCCTGATTTGGAAAGGGCCATTTTAGCAGGGCACGATGTAAATTTGCTAGGTCTGCGCGGACAAGCAAAAACACGTTTGGCACGGCTGATGGTAAATCTGTTGGATGAGTACGTGCCAGTGATTGAAGGCTCAGAGTTGAACGATGATCCATTGCACCCGATCTCCCGATTCGGAAAAGACAAAATAGCGGAGCTGGGTGAACAAACACCCATAACGTGGCTGCATCGCGATGAGCGCTATACTGAAAAGTTGGCAACGCCTGATGTTTCGATTGCCGATTTGATCGGTGACGTAGACCCGATCAAAGCAGCCTCCTTGAAGCTACCCTACTCTGACGAGCGTGTGATACACTTTGGACTGATACCTCGTTCGCACCGCTGTATCTTTGTGATCAACGAACTACCGGATTTACAGGCGCGCATCCAAGTGGCGCTCTTCAACATATTGCAAGAGGGCGACATTCAAATCCGTGGTTTTAAACTTCGCTTGCCACTTGCCATTCAATTTGTGTTTACGGCCAATCCAGAAGATTATACCAACCGAGGCAGCATTGTGACACCACTGAAAGATCGAATTGACAGTCAAATCATCACCCACTATCCAAAAACACTTGAAATAGGAAAGAAGATCACCCAACAAGAGGCTAACATCCGCGAAGAGCAAAGTAGAATTGTGTCAGGCGTAGAGATCACCAAAGATTTGGTGGAACAAATTGCGATTGAGGCGCGCAAGAGCGAATTTGTTGATGCGAAAAGTGGCGTTTCTGCCCGGCTCACCATCTCAGCTTATGAGAGTTTAGTGGCAGCTGCCGAGCGTAGAGCAATTATCAACCAGGAAAAAAATACCAATATTCGGATCTCTGACTTTATTGGAGTGGTGCCATCTATCACGGGCAAAGTAGAATTAGTATATGAAGGTCAGCAAGAGGGCCCCGGTATTGTTGCTCAAAATTTAGTGGGTAAGGCGATTCGGTCTCAATTTCTCAATTACTTCCCTGATCCGGATAAATTCCGAAAGCAGAAGGAAAAGAGTCCTTATAAAAAAATCACCAATTGGTTTGGTGACGGGAATACGATTGATCTGCTTCACGACATGGGCAATGCCGAGTACGAAAAATCGCTAAAGGCGATACCCGGTTTAGCTGATTTGATCAATGAGTTTCACAAAGGCCAAGAAGCGCCACTGAAACTATTCTTAATGGAGTTCGCGTTACATGGGTTGGCCGAATTTAGCCTGATTAGTAAACACAATTTATCTAGCGGTCTTCAATTCAAAGATTTATTGAGCAGTATGTTCACCATGCCCAAGTTTGATAAGGAAGACACCGATGAAGACGATGAAATGCTTGGAGGAAAGCAAAATTGAACTCTAGATGAGCCTTGCCAATGGAAGCTCAAATTCTGGAAGCACCTTGTCCCCGTATAATTTATTGTGAAAGCCTATGATCTCTGTGACCGGCTCATTGGGCATATAGATATAGAATTTTTGCTCGATAGGGTCTATCAACCAAGCTAATGAACAACCATTGGAAAGCCATTTTTCCATTTTGTCTTTCAATTGGCTTAACTTATCTGATTTAGAACGCAGTTCGATGATAAAGTCCGGACAAATAGGGGCAAATTTTTCCTGCGATTCTAAGGTCAATGCTTCCCATCGATCCTTTTTAATCCAAGCTGCGTCTGGCGAGCGCATCGATCTATCGGGCAAAATAAAACCACCCGATGAGTCAAAACCCACGCCCAAGTTGGAATGGGCTTCTACCCAAGCTCCAAAAATGCTGTTTAAAATAAAATTTTTATTGCTTGAAAAGCTTCCTGCGGGAGACATAATGATAAGTTGGCCAAGTTCATCTCTTTCAATTCGCAATTCTTTATTGGCTGAACAAATTCTGAATAACTCATCGTCTGTTAAGCTATCCTCTTTTGGAATAATAAGGGTAAGAGCATCCATACATCAAATTTAAAAAATATAACTTTCTTTCAGAATAATTAGTTAGCTGGGTAGATATGAAGAATTGGGAAGCTGTAAAAATGGATGAGGATCAGCTCCTCCAATTAAAGAGATTGACGTGCCAGAGTGAAGGCCTCCATTTGGAATTCAAAAAAAGAGCAACCCATCCCGAAAAAATTGTTCGGGAAATGATCGCTTTCGCCAACACACATGGAGGAACTATTCTTATTGGCGTAGATGATGATGGCAATATTTCTGGATTAAAGTATCCTGAAGAAGAATGGATGGGTGTCTCCACGTTACTGGCAACCTGCAAGCCCCCCATCCCTTACCATCTCTCGCTAGTAGCTATTCCCGACCATCGTTTCATTATTCGACTTGATGTTTCAGAAAGCGACAGGCGCCCCCATCTTTACAGCGGCAGTGACGGCTTAGCAGAAACATATGTTCGCGTGAGAGATATGAGCATCAAGGCTAGCACAGAAATGGAAGAAATTGTACGGAGACAAAAAAAGAAAAAAGACATCAAGTTTGTGTATGGGGAACATGAACAACAGTTGATGAAATACCTGGCTGATCAAAAAACGATTACGCTACCTCAATTTCGTGAGCTAACGGGTTTGAATCGCTTTAAAGCCTCTCGCAAACTTATCTTGCTGGTATTGGCAGACGTACTAAAAATCGAAGCTACCGAGAAAGGTGATCTGTACGCAAGAGCATAAAGAATCTGTTTGATAACAAAAAGATCAACCCAAATCTTTGCTTTTCTCCGTCCGCTTTGTTTAGTTTATCCCATCGAACTGATGTCGCGAAGAAACGTTTCATACCTACCTCACCGGCAGGTAAACTTACAAGGTCTTTTCAATACCATTGTGAGAAACGTATCTCCGCGATTTTTATTTATACTCCGTAGCTTTAGCGAAGGAGTATTGTATTTTAATTGAAAACTAAGCCAGTACATCCCCTTCCATGAGCAAACTAAAGAAAGACAAGGACCAGCCTGCCGGCCCGCCTACCGAAGATGTTCGGAGGGCAGGCAATGCAGGAAAAAAGATTTTCGTTCTCGACACTTCTGTTATCATTTTCGAACACAATAGCATTCTCAACTTCGATGAACATGACATTGGGATTCCAATTACGGTTTTAGAAGAGTTGGACAACTTTAAAAAGGGAAACGACACTAAGAATTTTGAAGCTAGAGAGTTTATACGTCTCATTGATAAGTTGGCGAAGGATCAAATGCTGCACCAATGGAATCCTATCAATGGAAAGGGAAAAGGAAACTTTAAAGTGGTAATGGATACAGGCGGCACTGGTTCGCTAGACGCCAACAAAGTATTTAATGAAGACAAGCCTGATCATAGAATATTAAATGCAGCCCTTGTATTACAAAAAGAAGAAAAGGGGCGCAAAGTAATTCTCGTTTCTAAAGATATTAACCTCCGCCTAAAGGCAAAAGCATTGGGGTTGACCGCTGAAGATTATACAACGGGTAAAATTCAAAATATCAGCTCGCTCCATACAGGGCGCACTACACTGGACAATGCTACCTCTGAAGCAATTGATCTTATTTATGAAAAAGGATATTGCCCCCCGGACGAAGTGTTGGGGAAACAGAAGCCACTGAAAAACCATTACTATATTTTACGCAACGGAAAAAAATCGGTGCTGGCATTTTATAACTCTGCCAATGGCATGGTCGAACAAGTGGAAAAGAGAACAGCATACGGTGTAAAACCGCGTAACGCAGAACAAGCCTTTGCCATTCATGCAGTATTAAAGCCAGAGATTAAGTTAGTTTCTATTCAAGGAGTAGCAGGTACTGGAAAAACATTGATCGCGTTGGCTGCGGCACTCGAGCAAAAAAGAGAATACAAGCAAATCTATCTCGCCCGACCAATCGTGCCACTCAGCAATAAGGATATTGGTTATCTACCCGGAGATATCAAATCGAAGTTGAATCCCTACATGGAGCCGTTGTGGGATAATTTAAAGTTTATTCAAAATCAATACAGCGAAAGCGATAAAGAATACGCCAAGATTACCGAGATGGTGCAAAATGAAAAGCTGGTAATTACTCCATTGGCTTACATACGCGGCCGCAGTCTTTCAAATATCATTTTCATTGTAGACGAGGCTCAAAACCTGACACCGCACGAAGTAAAAACCATCATCACTCGGGCGGGTGAAAACACAAAGATTATTTTCACAGGTGACATCCATCAAATTGATACGCCTTATCTGGATTCGCAAAGTAATGGGCTGTCTTACATCATCGACCGACTCAAAGACCATGAGTTGTATGCCCACATTACCCTTGAGAAAGGTGAGCGTTCAGAACTGGCCAATTTGGCGAATGAGCTATTGTGATTAAGGTGCATAAACCCAAATTATGCGTTAGGAATGCATAGTTTGCCCAGGGGGTTGACGATCCGCCTGAGGCGGATGTCAAGGTTAAACCTCGTGATGCTTGCGGTCAGAGTCAGACATTTATCGTCTGACCTGACAATGAAAATCACCAACTTGGTTTTCTTACTTGGGGCTAAATCGTTGATTTTCAATCGTCAATTATGCAATGCTGACAGTACCGTCAGCATTGCATAATCTGGGTTTATGTGCTTCAAACTCTTCTTTAAACACCTTTCTCAGTCTAAAAAACTAAGTTATGTGCGGGATCACGGTGTGATGATTGGGACAAGAATGCGCGATGAACAAAAATTATTCTTGTGTATGATCAAGGACTTCATTGTGGAAGTGGTTTATAAAGACGACAATATGGATGATGTTGCCGAGTGCCTCGGCACATTCAATAGCCCAAACCGCTAGAATCGTTACTTGGAAAGAGAGTTCAAAACTGCCTTTTAAAACCAGTACTCTTTTGCAAAGTAGAGTTAACGCTATTTTGTAAAACTCAACACATGCTGCCCAGGTAATGATTCTGCGCGGCCACCTCCAATAGTTGCCTTCGTCCAATTGAAACTTAGCTTAAGAGAGGTATCGGTTACTTCTACGGTCATCTCCGTTCCATCTTCACGCTTAATCTTCTTGCCCTCTGTATCTACAAAAGACCAACCGCCCGATGCGGGCCATAGGCCTTTGCCATTGGTGGTAGTGTAACCAGAAGCACTGAAAGTGACAGACAAGCCCGAATAGGTGGCCGTTTTATCTACACCATCTACTTGTGCGGTTTGCATATTCCATTTACCTGATGTCAGTTTTGCCTTCACTCCATCTTGTGCCGATGGAGTAGGCGCAGGATCACCCCCTCCTCCACAGGCCGCAAGTTGAACGAGCAAAATCAGGGTGGCTAAACTCGCCATCAAAGTAGGGAATGCAGTAGTGTATATTCGTTTTTTCATGGTGCTTGTATTCATGGATGTTATCATTGCTTCTATTTCTTCACAAACTTGATCTGATGAATTTGGTCTCCCTGCTGCACTCGCAACACATACATTCCTTGGAGCAGATGCTGAACAGATGCGGTATACGTAGAAGTTTGCTTGTCAAGAACTATCCCGACTGAACGACCCGTCATGTCGAAAAGTTGATAGTTTTTCAGTTGACCAACAATGCCCCGCAATTCAAGTTCATCATCCACCGGGTTAGGCAAAACATAAATACCCGATTGTGTGGTGGGCACATCACCCGTAACGATGATGGGGTAATCAGTCGAGAACTCGCTCAAGCAATCATCTGCTTTTGCTTGTACTTTGTATACGCCCAGTGTGGTAACAGTAAGCGTTGTGTTAGTAGCATTAGCTATCGCGGTGCCATCTATAAACCATTGGTTGCCTGCGGTGGCACTGGAAGTAAGGGTAATGGTTTCCGTATTTAAGCCACTGGCTGTGATGATCGGCTTGGCTGGCTTGATGCAGAAATTTCTCTCTACACCAGGTGCTGGATTGAATGATGCATTGCCAGCCTGATTAGCTGTAATAGCAGCACGACCCGCTTTGACCAACGTCACCTGACTACCGCTGATAGTAATTTTATCTGATGTGGTTGAATAGCTCACCGCTAAAGAAGAGGAGGCCGCGGCCGTCAGTGTGAACACAGCATCTCCCAAGGTTCGGTCTGGCAGTGTATTGAATGTAATGGTCTGATTTTGTTTAACACTAATTACGTTCAATGGCTGCGGTACATCGGGAGCCGCATTATAGTTTGTATTTCCGGCCTGGCTTGCTGTTAGGGTGGTTGTACCTGCACCCACTATCGTTACCGTGTTCCCACTGAGGGTGGCTACTGACGTATTGCTACTCGCATAGCTGACCGCTAAGCCGGAAGAGGCAGTAGCAGATAAAGTAAACGGTGCGTCACCAAAATTTTTGTTGGCAAGCGCTGCAAAGGTAATGGTCTGCGAAGCCTTATTGATTGTGAGTAACTGCGGTACAGCAGTGGCAGCCGCGAAGTTTGCATTGCCTGCCTGGCTTGCAGTGATAGTGGTTGATCCCGCTCCAACAATCGTCACCGTGCTGCCGCTTACCGTGGCAACAGAAGTATTGCTGCTTGCGTAGCTGACTGTTAAACTCGAAGAGGCTGTGGCCGATAATGTAAATGGTGCATCACCAAAGGTTTTATTTGAAAGCGCAGGAAATGTAATAGTCTGAGGAAAAACCGGGTTATTCCTAATGACAGAGACCGTATTGCTGCCGTAATTCGCGACTGCCAGGTCTGCCTTGCCATCCCCGTCTAAGTCCCCAATAGAAACAGAGTAAGGAGCTGTAGCTGTGCCAGTGGCAAAATCCACTTTGGCAGCATAACTGATCGTACCCGCACTGCCTGTATTGCGAAAGACAGAGACCGTGCTGCTGTTACCATTCGCGACTGCCAGATCTGCCTTGCCATCCCCGTCTAAGTCCCCAATAGAAACAGAGTAAGGACCGGAACCAGTGGCAAAATCCACTTTGGCAGCATAACTGATGGTACCCGCACTGCCTGTGTTGCGAAATCCACTTTGGCAGCATAACTGATGGTACCCGCACTGCCTGTGTTGCGAAAGACAGAGACCGTATTGATAGCCTGATTCGCCACTGCCAGGTCTGCCTTGCCATCCCCGTCCAAGTCCCCAATCGAAACAGAGACAGGAAGTGAACCAGTGGTAAAATCCACTTTGGCAGCATAACTGATGGTACCCGCACTGCCTGTGTTGCGGAAGACAGAGACCGTACTGCTGCTATAATTCGCTACTGCCAGGTCTGCCTTGCCATCCCCGTCTAAGTCCCCAATAGAAACAGACAAAGGACTTATGCCAGTGGTAAAATCCACTTTGGCAGCATAACTGATGGTACCCGCACTGCCTGTGTTGCGAAAGACAGAGACCGTATTGCTGCTAAAATTCGCTACTGCCAGGTCTGCCTTGCCATCCCCGTCCAAGTCCCCAATAGAAACAGAGTAAGGATTGGAACCAGTGGCAAAATCCACTTTGGCAGCATAACTGATCGTAC
>VYKX01000021.1_pt1 | contig 69136 bp, 68 predicted proteins | sample 5114471 | NCBI WGS metagenome assembly VYKX01 (sample SAMN12291785, study PRJNA351875) | freshwater metagenome | isolation source: freshwater lake | place: USA: Michigan, Gull Lake | collected 2013-08-08
CGCGAGCGGGTCGGCGCGCTGGCCGCTGACCTCGGCGGCCCGTGGCGCGCCTTGCATGCCCGCGAGAACCTCATCACCCAGGCGCTGCGCGCGCAGCACCTGTTCCTGCGCGACCAGCACTACCTGATCGATGGTGAAGGCGCGGTACAGATCATCGACGAGTACACCGGGCGTGTGCTGCCCGGGCGGACGTGGGAGCAGGGCCTGCACCAGATGATCGAGTGCAAGGAGGGCGTGATGCTGTCCGAGCGCACGCAGACGCTCGCACGCATCACCTACCAGCGCTTCTTCGCGCGCTACATCGGGCTGTCGGGCATGACGGGCACGGCGCGCGAGATGGCCCGAGAGCTGTCGGTGGTCTACCGGCTCGACACGGTCACCATCCCCACGCACCGGCCGAGCGCACGACGTCGCCTACGCGACAAGGTGTGCGTAAGCGCAGACGACAAGTGGCAAGCGGTCACCTCTGAAGTCGAGAGACGCCATGCCCGCGGGCAACCGGTGCTCATCGGCACACGCTCGGTCGAGGCATCAGAGGCGCTGAGTGAGCGTCTCGCGCGATGCGGCGTGGCGCATCAGGTGATCAACGCACGGCAGGACGCCACCGAGGCCGACATCGTGGCCGCCGCCGGCGAGCGCGGTGCGGTGACCGTGGCGACCAACATGGCCGGCCGCGGCACCGACATTGCACTGGGCGACGGCGTGGAAGAACTCGGTGGGCTCGCCGTCATCCTCACCGAATACCATGAGTCCCCGCGCATCGACCGCCAGTTGCTGGGCCGCTGCGCGCGGCAAGGGCAGCCCGGCGAGTGCGTGGCGGTGATCGCGATCGATGACGACCTGTTCGAGCAGCACGGAGGTCTGTGGCACGCGCTCGCGACACGTTCAGCGTCCGTGCACCGCGGGGTGGCGTCGGTTCTGCTGGCGCGCAGCCGCCGGGCGGCACAGCAGCGGGCTGAGCGCATGCATGCGCGCACCCGCCGGGACACGCTGAAGCAGGACCGACAGACTGAAGAATCCATGGGCTTTTCTGGCGACCCGATCTGAGAGATGAGCAGTACGCCTTGATGCATCGATGAAAAACGGACCGAAGACTCACACCACGCCAGCGAGCCCGGCATGCCGCATGGCGCTGAGCATGCTGATCGCCTCCAGCCCGGCACTCGCTGCGGCGCCACAGGGGGGCTACAGCTGTCTCATCGAACCTTTGCAGCGGGTTGAATTGCGCAGCTCCGTCGAAGGCCGCATCGAGACCATCGTGGTGGACCGCGGCGCCGAGGTGCGCAAGGGCCAGGTGCTCGTCGAGATCGAAAGCGGTGCCGACCGCGCGGCGCTCGAGGCGGCCCGCTATCGAGCCGTCATGGAAGGCCAGGTGAAGACGGCCGAGAGCCGGCGTGAAGCCGCCAAGACCAAGCTGACCCGTCGCGACGATCTGGTGCAGGAGAAGTTCATCGCCGCGCAGGACCGCGACGACACGGCGGCCGAGCTGGCCTTGGCCGAAGCGAGTCTGGTCGAGGCACAGGACAACCGGCGATTGGCCGAGCTCGAACATCGCCGTCTGCAAGAGCTGATCGAGCAGCGCCGTATCCGCAGCCCGATCAATGGCGTGGTCACCGATCGGCTGCAGCAGGTCGGCGAGATTGCGCAGACGGGAGAGAGCGCGCGCGCCATCCTGAAGCTTGCGCAAATCAACCCGCTGCGCGTCGATGTGGTGTTGCCGGTCGGGCTGTTCGGCAAGGTGCGCGCAGGCACGCCAGCGAAGATCGCCACCGAATCGCCACTGGCTGGCAACTACAGCGCGACGGTGTTGGTGGTCGACAAGGTCGTCGATTCGGCCAGCGGCACCTTCCGTGCGCGGCTCGACCTGCCCAACCCGAAGGGCGACATCCCGGCCGGGGTGAAGTGCTCGGTCGTGTTCTGACCGGACATTTGAATCTGAATCAAGCTTCGTTCAACTTGGCGCGCGTTGCCTTCGAAGGGGGCATTGCGACATCCCTTCTTCGTCACCTAGCTTCTCTTCAATCCCCACAGGAGCCTTCATGTCCAAGCTGATGTTCTATGAGCGCCCGATCGCGCTGAACCGCGAGCGCCACGCCAACCTGAAGCTGGCGGTGACGCCCGATCACTATCGTTTTGCCGCACGAACCAACGCGGTGCCGATCATGAGCACCGAGTTCGCCGAGGCGGCGCGCGACTACCCGATCGTCTTCGTCGGCGAGGAGGGCAAGGCCTTCAACGTCGCAGCGCTCGTGGGCATGCGCGACCAGGAGAACCTGATGGTCGAAGGCGATGGCCAATGGGCCAAGGGCGCGTACGTGCCCGCCTTCGCACGCCGCTACCCGTTCGTTCTGGCCAAGACCGACGACAGCGACAACCTGACGGTGTGCGTCGACGAGGTCTATCCCGGCCTCGGCGTCGAGCACGGAGAGGCGCTGTTCCAGCCTGACGGCAAGGAAACGCCTTATCTGCAGCGAGTGCTCGAATTCCTGCAGGCCTTCCACGGTGACGCCCAGCGCACGCTCGATTTCGCGACGCGCCTGGCCCAGCTCGGCCTGCTGGTGCCCAAGGTCATCAATGTCGAACGCCCGGGCGAGCCGGTGCAGACGCTGCGAGGACTGTGGATCGTCGACGCCGCCAAGCTGCGCGGCATCGACGACGCCCGCGTGGTCGAACTCTTCCGCGACGGCTACCTGTCGTGGATCGAGGCGCACCTGATCTCGCTCGGCAACTTCACGCGCTTGCTGGCGAGGATGGAACGACCTGCGCAGGCCGCGAGCGCATCAACATCAGCAGGCGACGGCAACGACACAGAGCCCGGGAACTTCGACGCAGGCACGGCCAACGTGCACTGAAGCGATCCACCGGCGCACTGGCCGCCAGACTTGCGAGCCTCAAGACGAGGCTGAGGTGGCCAATGCGACTATGTTGACGGAGTCGCTCGCTCAGACCGCGGTGAAGCCGTTGTCGACGAAGAGGTGCGTGCCGTTGATGAAGCTCGCCTCGTCGCTCGCAAGGAACAAGGCGGCTGCGGCCACTTCCTCGGGCTCGCAGATGCGGCCCTGAGCGACGGCGAGTGCTGCGTCCGACACATCGACGCCGAGCTTCTGGAGCGCGTCGACTTCCCGCAAGCCGTGCGGTGTGCGGATGAAGCCGGGGCACACCGCGTTGCAGCGGATGCCGCGGTCGCGGTACTCGACCGCGATCGCCCGCGCGAACATGTGGCAGGCGCCCTTGGTGGTGTCGTAGAGCACTTCCATCGGCGTGCCGGCCACCGCCGAGATGGACGAGGTGCACACGATGGCGCCCCGCCCCTGCTTCAACATGTGCGGCAGCACCTCGCGGGTGACGAGGTACATGCTCTTGACGTTGACGTCCATGAGACGGTCCCAGTCGGCTTCCGTCGTCTCGAGGAAGGGCTTCACGACGATGCTGCCGGCATGGTTGAAGAGCACATCGATGGTGCCCCAACGCGCTGCGACTGCGGCGACCGCCTGCCGAACAGGCAGGGCCTGCGACACGTCGGCCACCACGTGCATCGCCTCGCCTCCTGCAGCGAGGATCGATGCGACGGTGGCCTCGGACGCCTCGGCGTTGATGTCGACCACCGCGACCTTGGCGCCCTCAGCCGCGAAGAGCCTCGATGCGGCGCCACCCACACCGGTGGCACCGCCCGAGATCAGGGCGACGCGCCCCTGCAAACGTCCGGGCACGTGGGGTTTACTTCGCCGCGCCCAGAGACTTTTCAGCGGCGGCGATGGCCGCCTGACGCTTGGCCACTTCGTCGCCAATCGGCGGCCCCTTGAAACGGCGTGACTCGAAGCCGAACCAGATGACGGCGGTGATCACGAGGAAGATGCCAGTGATCTTCAGGGCACCGTCATTGGGTGGCTGCACGCCGAGATAGAAGATCAGCACGACCGACAGGAACGCCAGCACACCGACGACTCGGTAGGCCGGGCCCATGTCCCACGGCCCCATCTTCGTCCACGAGTTGCCGTAGGCGAACACGCCAGCGATCACCGGCATGCCGTAGGACAGGAAGAGAAAGATCACCGTGACCGAGACGATGGTGGTGTAGGCCGGTGTGTACAACGTGAACAGGATTGCGATAATTGCGGACGTCCAGATCGCCGCGACCGGGGTGCGGAAGGTCGGGTGCACCTTCTTGAGCGCCGCCGATGCAGGCAACCCGCCATCGCGGGCGAAGGCGAAGACCATGCGCGATGCCGACGTCACCGTGGCCAGACCGCACTGCAGCTGACAGATGAAGATCAGGACGTAGAACACCTCCTTGAAAACACCCGGCAAGACGGCATCCATGGTGCCGAAGAACACACCCCAGCCGCTCGCCGCGGCTTTGTCCATGTCGGGGATGGCCAGCACGATGGCCGACAGCATCAGCCAGCCGAAGAGCGCCGAGTAAAGAACCGAGTTGATGATGCCCTTGGGCACAGCGCGGGCCGCATCGCGTGTTTCCTCGGCGGTGTGCGCAGAAGCATCGAAGCCGGTGATGGTGTAGATCGGCAGCAGCAGGCCCAGACCGAACAGCAGCAGCAGGTTGTCGGTGGCCGGCCAGACGTCACCCCCTGCCGGACCGCTGTAGTTCTTGAAGGTCCACAGCCGAGAGAAGTCGAGCTGCGGCGCAAAGGCCAGAAGCGCAACCGTGAGGCCGACCGCGACGGCGAAGATCAGGTAGCCCGAGATGTCGGTGAGCGTGGCCGTGGCCTTGATGCCGACGTGATTGACGATCGCCTGCAGCACGGTGATGCCGATGACGAACGCGGCCTGCAAGCCGAAGCTGGTTTCGAGACCGAGGGCCGGACCAAACGCCCCGATGAAGAAGTTGTACGTGCCGACGTTGATGGCGCCCAGCACGGTGACCAACCCGATCAGGTTGAGCCAGGCGGTGAGCCAGCCGTAACCGCGACCGCCGAGGATCGAACTCCAGTGATACAGCCCGCCCGCGGTCGGGTAGGCCGATCCGATCTGGGCCATGGCCAGAGCGAACACGAAACTGATCGCGCAACCGACGATCCAGCCGATGCCGATCGCGGCACCGCCCACTCCGCTAATGCCCTGCCCGAGCGAGTTGATGCCACCGGACAGGATGCAGATGATCGAGAACGAGATCGCGAAGTTCTGGAAACCCTTCATGTTGCGCGCCAGCTCCTGGGCGTAGCCCATGCTGTGCAGCACTTTCAGGTCGTCGTCGCTCGTCTTGTTCGATTCGCTGGCCATGGGTTCTCCTCGGAAATGCGGAAGCGCCTGACCCTAATGCAAGACCGGTACCAGCGTGGAGAGCATTGGCCCGCGAATGCCCCTCCACCGGTGCAGCGGACAAAAAAAACCCAACCGTTGAGGGTTGGGTTTTTGGAGAGTGGTGGAACCGGGGGGGATCGAACCCCCGTCCGCAAGCCATCAGCGGGTAGATCTACATGCGTAGCTGACTGATTTGGATTTAGGCATCACCCCCGCGCAGCAGCACGCTGAGATGGCACCGAGTCACTTGATTTGATCCTGTGATGAGTGACCCACCTCAGGACGAGCCCATGTGTATGACTTCGCAGCCCTTGGGTTTTATCCCTCAGACCCAGCCCATCGGCCAACTGTTGCGAAGCTCACCGGTATTAAGCGGCGAGAGCGTACGTAGAGTCGTTCGCAGTTACTTTGTTTCCAGTGGATTTACGAGCGTACTGGTGCTCGGCATGCCCTACTCCGAATCCGCACCCACGTCGAAGCCAGGTCGGTCCCAGAGCTGACGAGTTTAGGCCATCGAGAGCAATTGCAAGACCTCATGCGGCTCATCGATCAGATGATGGGCACCCCATTGGTCGACAGGCTCGGCGAGGCCCAGGTAACCCCAGGTCACGGCGACGGTCAGCATGCCGGCAGCGCGACCTGCTTGGACATCGCGAATGTCGTCGCCGACATACAGGCACGACGCAGGGTCGACGCCCAAGCGGCGCGCTGCTTCGAGCAGAGGCGCCGGGTGCGGCTTGGAATGAGGCGTGCTGTCTCCCGCGACGACGACCGCGGCACGTTGCGCCAGTCCCAGCGACGCCACCAGTGGGCCTGCGAAACGCATCGCCTTGTTGGTCACGATGCCCCAAGGCACCCGCCGGCTCTCCAGTTCCACGAGAAGCGGCTCGACGACGTCGAAAACGCGCGTGCGCTCGGTCATGCGGCGCTCGTAACGGTCGAGAAACTCGTCGCGCAGGGCCTCGAAGGATGCGTCATCGGGCGTTACTCCAAAGGCCACGCCCACCATGCCGCGAGCACCGGATCCGACCATCGCCCGAAGCTGGGCATAAGGCGCCTCAGGAAGGCCACGCGCAAGGCGCATGTCGTTGGCGGCACCCGCGAGGTCAGGCGCGCTGTCGATCAACGTCCCATCGAGATCGAACAGAACGGCGGCAGTTCGCAGCGTCATGCCGGCTTGCGGCAAGCGAGCATGTAGTTCACGCTGGTGTCGCCCGACAGCCAGTAGCGACGGGTGAAAGGGTTGTACTCGAGCCCGCTGGACTCGGTGACATCCAGCCCGGCCGAACGGCAATGTGCAGCCAACTCGCTCGGCTTGATGAGCTTGGCGTACTCGTGTGTGCCCTTCGGCAAGAGCTTGAGGATGTGCTCTGCCCCGACGATGGCAAACAAGAACGATTTCGGGTTGCGGTTGATCGTGGAAAAGAACAACCATCCGCCCGGCTTGGCGAGGGTGGCGCAAGCCGCAACGACGGATGCCGGATCCGGAACGTGCTCGAGCATCTCCATGCATGTCACGACATCGAACTGCCCCGGCAATTCAACGGCCAGAGCCTCGGCGGCGACCTCACGGTACTCGACGCCCGGTGTGTTGGCCTCCAGCGCGTGGAGCGTGGCGACGCGAAGCGCCTTGACCGACAAGTCGATGCCCAGCACGTTCGCGCCCCGACGTGCCATGGCGTCGGCAAGGATTCCGCCGCCGCATCCCACATCGAGAGCTCGCTTGCCGGAGATGCGGGCACGTTGATCGATCCAGTCGAGACGCAACGGGTTGATCTGATGCAGCGGGCGAAATTCGCTCTCGGTGTCCCACCAGCGATGAGCGAGCTCGCTGAACTTCGCGAGTTCCTGAGGATCGGCGTTCACGGTCATGCCTCGATGGTAGCCGCGCGACGAGCAGCCGCCAGAAATGAAAAACCCCGCCGAAGCGGGGTCAGCAGGGACAAACCGAAGTTCGTCGCCGGCGGGTTTACTTCTTGGTGCGCGAACCAACCACCTCGATCTCGACGCGACGGTTCTTGGCGCGTCCGTCGGAGGTCTTGTTGTCGGCAACCGGCTGCTTCTCGCCCTTGCCTTCGGTGTACACGCGGTTCTTCTCGACACCCTTGTCGACCAGATACGCCTTGACGGCCTCCGAACGGCGAACCGACAGTGCGTCGTTGTAGGCGTCTGGGCCGACCGAGTCGGTGTGACCCACGGCGATGATGACTTCGAGAGCGATGCCGCCGAGCTTGCCGACGATGTCGTCAAGCTTCGCCTTGCCTTCAGGCTTCAGAACCGCCTTGTCGAAATCGAAGAATGCATCGGCTGCGAAGGTGACCTTCTCGCTGGTTGGGGCCACAGGCACAGGCACCGGCATTGGCGCAGGAGCTGGCGCAGGAGCAGCGGCCGGAGCAGGAGCGGGAGCCGGGGCCGGCGGTGGTGCGGGTGCTGCCTTGGGTGCGGGCTTCAGGGCGCCATCGCACTCGGCGAACGCTGTGGCCGGGGTCCAATTGGCATCGCGCCAGCACAGTTCGTTCGTGCCGTTCTTCCAAGGCAGGCCTGCCGGGTTAAGCCAGTTGTCAATGGTCTGGGCAAATGCGCCAGCAGAGAAAGTCGTCAGCGCCACGGTCGCAAAAAGCGACGCCACCTTGTTCAGTTTCTTCATGGTTTTCCTCTTGAGGGACTGTGGAATCTGGATTCGCGGAAGTTACCGAAGATGCTTCGGATTCGATTGGCAATCGATCGGATTCATCCCAACTCGGCGCCGTAAAAGATTGTGCCATAGGGTATTCAGCACGATCGGTGCGCCACCCAACGCAGCGCAAGAGCCCGAGCTCTGTTGCAGATCGCCAACAACACCCCGCACCTACAATCTTTGCTGGTGTGGCGGCGACGGCCGCGCCCGGACCGCCGGACCTGCCCCATCACGCCATTCCCCAAGCCTCCATGACCCAATTCGCCAAAGAAACGTTGCCGATCAGTCTCGAAGAAGAGATGCGGCGCTCGTACCTCGACTACGCGATGAGCGTCATCGTCGGGCGCGCACTGCCGGACGCGCGCGATGGTCTGAAGCCTGTTCACCGTCGTGTGCTGTACGCGATGCACGAGTTGAACAACGACTGGAACCGGCCATACAAGAAGTCTGCCCGCATCGTGGGCGACGTCATTGGCAAGTACCACCCGCATGGCGACCAATCGGTCTACGACACCATCGTTCGAATGGCGCAAGACTTCTCCTTGCGGCACATGCTTGTCGACGGGCAGGGCAACTTCGGTTCGGTGGACGGCGACAACGCGGCGGCCATGCGCTACACCGAGATTCGGCTCGCCAAGATCGCGCACGAGATGCTCGCCGATCTCGACAAGGAAACCGTCGACTTCGGGCCGAACTACGACGGCAGCGAGAAGGAACCACTGGTCTTGCCGAGTCGCTTGCCGAACCTGCTGGTCAACGGTTCGGGTGGCATCGCGGTCGGCATGGCCACCAACATCCCGCCGCATAACCTCAACGAGGTGGTGGACGCCTGCCTGCACCTGTTGAAGTTCCCTGCAGCGACTGTCGACGAGCTGATGGAGATCATTCCTGCGCCCGACTTCCCTACCGCAGGAATCATCTACGGCCTCAACGGTGTGCGCGATGGCTATCGCACTGGGCGCGGGCGCGTGGTCATGCGCGCGAAGTGCCACTTCGAGGACATCGACAAGGGCCAGCGCCAATCCATCATCGTCGATGAGATCCCCTACCAGGTGAACAAGAAGAACCTGCTTGAGCGCATGGCCGAGCTGGTTCACGAGAAGAAGCTTGAGGGCATCAGCCACATCCAGGACGAGTCCGACAAGGACGGGATGCGGGTGGTGATCGAACTCAAGCGCGGCGAGGTGCCGGAGGTCGTACTCAACAACCTCTACAAGCAGACCCAGTTGCAGGACACCTTCGGCATCAACATGGTGGCGCTGGTCGACAACCAGCCGAAGCTGTGCAATCTGAAGGACCTGGTGTCGGTATTCCTCGAACACCGGCGCGAAGTGGTTACACGGCGCACCGTGTTCGAGTTGCGCAAGGCTCGCGAGCGCGGACACGTGCTCGAAGGATTGGCTGTCGCGCTGGCCAACATCGACGAGTTCATCGAGACCATCAAGGCGTCGCCGACGCCGCCGGTGGCAAAAGCCGCGCTGATGAGCAAGAGTTGGGACTCGTCGATGGTTCGCGAGATGCTGGCTCGCGCGGAGTCCGAGACGCCGGGTGGACGCAGCGCCTTCCGTCCTGAAGGCCTTCTTGCCAGCTTCGGGCTGCAGCCGGATGGCTTGTATCGCCTGAGCGACGATCAGGCCGGTGAGATCCTTCAAATGCGCCTGCAGCGCCTGACCGGACTTGAGCAGGACAAGATCATCACGGAATACAAGGAGGTGATGGCCAACATCGCCGACCTCCTGAACATCCTCGCCACACCGGAACGGGTCACGACGATCATCGCCACCGAACTGTCGGACATCCGGCAGGAGTTCGGGCAGACCAAGGTGGGTGCCCGACGCAGCCTGATCGAGCACAACGCGCAGGATCTGGCGACCGAAGATCTCATCACGCCGGCAGACATGGTCGTGACCCTCAGTCACACCGGCTACTTCAAGAGTCAGCCACTGACCGAATACCGCTCGCAGCGGCGTGGTGGTCGCGGCAAGCAGGCGACGCAGACGAAAGAAGACGACTGGATCGAACAGCTCTTCATTGCCAACACTCACGACTACATCCTGTGCTTCACCAACAAGGGTCGCGTCTACTGGCTGAAGGTCTGGGAAGTTCCGACCGGATCGCGCAATTCGCGCGGCCGACCCATCGTCAACATGTTCCCGTTGCTGAAGGACGAGAAGGTCAATGTGGTTCTGCCTCTGACCGGCGACGCACGAACCTTCCCCGCCGAGCGATTCGTCTTCATGGCCACCGCGAAAGGCACCGTCAAGAAGACCTCGCTCGATGAGTTCAGCAACCCACGCAAGGCCGGCATCATCGCCGTCGATCTGGACGAGGGCGACTTCCTCATCGGTGCTGCCCTGACTGACGGCGCGCACGACGTGATGCTGTTCAGTGATGCCGGCAAGGCCGTTCGCTTCGACGAGAACGACGTCCGTCCCATGGGTCGCAATGCCCGAGGCGTGCGCGGCATGATGCTCGACGAATCCAACAGCGTGATCGCAATGCTCGTCGCCGAGGACGAGACCCAAAGCGTGCTGACCGCCACCGAAAACGGGTACGGCAAGCGCACCAACATCACCGAGTACACCCGCCACGGTCGCGGCACCAAAGGAATGATCGCGATCCAGCAAAGCGACCGCAACGGCAAGGTCGTGGCGGCGACGCTGGTGCGGCCGGACGACGAAATCATGCTCATCACCGACAAGGGCGTGCTGGTGCGCACCCGCGTCGCCGAGATCCGCGAGCTCGGTCGTGCCACGCAGGGCGTGACCCTGATTGCGCTCGACGCCGGTTCATCGCTCAGCGGACTGCAGCGCATCGTCGACAACGACGTGAAAGCAGACGGCTCCATCGACAGCCCATCAACCCCGGGCGACGATGACGAGTCGCCCTCCACCGAGAACCCCTCATGAAGCGATTCCTCGCCCTCACCCTGATCACGTTCGCTTGTCAGGCGCAAGCCCAGTCCACGACGCCTGCCGCAGCCCCTGCGGCAACCGTGTCGTCGCCTGCCAAGAAGGCTCTGGTCGACAAGGTGCTCAAGCTGCAGCAGGGGGACATCGAAGCGCTCTCGCGCAACCTGACCCAGGAACCCGCGGCGCGAATGCTTCAGGAGGCCAACCGGGTATTGCAGACGCAGGTTCCGCAGGAGCAGCGCGAGGCAATGGGCAAGACGATCGAAGCCGCTGCCCGGAAGTACGTCGACGAAGCCGTGCCGTTGGTGCGGGACAAGGCGATCAAGCTCGCGCCATCGACCCTCGGCGCCGCGCTCGAAGAGAAGTTCACCGAAGACGAACTGAAGGTGTTCGTCAATTGGCTCGAATCGCCCGTGTACCGCAAGTACCAACAGGTCGCGCCCGAGATCCAGCGCAACTTCGTGCAGAAGCTCGTGGCCGAGGCCAGGCCATCGATCGACCCGAAGCTCAAGACACTGGAAGAAAGCGTGCGCAACGCCTTGGCCAGCGCAACGTCGTCTGGCGGCGCGCCGGCGAACTCTGCGAAACCCACTCCAGCAAAGCCGGCCTCCAAGTGACCACGGCGCGGTGCTGAGCTCTGCAGCCGTCTTCAGGATTCGATGCCCATGACCGATGCAGCGCGCGATTCAGCAGCTGAACTGCTCGACTTGCGCAGGCAGATCGACTCGATCGACCGCGACCTGCTTTCTCTGCTCAACCGCAGGGCCGGCTTGGCGCTGAAGGTCGGCGAAGTCAAGAAGAAGGAAGGTTCGGTCGCCTTCAGGCCAGAACGTGAAGCGCAGGTCATCGACGGGTTGAAGGCGGGAAACAGCGGGCCGCTCGCTTCAGAAAGCGTCGCGCCGATCTGGCGCGAGATCATGTCCGCATGCCGCGCTCTCGAGACCCCGACACGGGTGGCCTACCTGGGCCCGGCTGGCACTTTCAGCGAGCAGGCAGCGCTCGGATTCTTCGGGTCGTCCATCGTGCGGGTGCCCTGCACGAGCATCGACGAGGTGTTTCGCGCCACAGCGGCCGGTGCGGCTGACTTCGGTGTGGTTCCTGTCGAGAACTCGACCGAAGGCGTGGTCGCCCGATCGCTTGACCTGTTCCTCACGACGCCGCTCTTCATCATCGGCGAGACCAGCCTCTTCGTTCGCCACAACCTGCTGCGCAAGGACAACTCGCTCGATGGCATCGAGGCGGTTTGCGCGCACCCCCAGGCCCTTGCCCAATGCCACGGTTGGCTCAGCAATCACCTGCCGCATGTCCAGCGACGGCCCGTGGCAAGCAACGCCGAAGGCGCTCGCCTGGCCAGCCTGGACAGCACCCTGGCCGCCGTCGCCAGTGAGCGTGCCGGCAGCGAGTTCGGCTTGCACATCGTCACGCCCGCGATCCAGGACGACGCTCACAACCGCACCCGCTTTGCGGTCGTGACACATCCCGACCGACATCCGCAACCGCAGGCCTCGGGCCACGACTGCACCAGCCTGGTGGTGTCGGTGGTCAACCGCCCAGGTGCCGTCCACGACATGCTCGTGCCCTTGAAGACACACGGTGTGTCGATGACTCGATTCGAGTCTCGGCCGGCGCGGTCGGGTCAATGGGAGTACTTTTTCTACGTCGACCTGCAGGGTCACCCGAGCCAGCCGGCGATGGCCAAGGCGCTTGAAGAACTTCGCGACGTCTGCGCCTTCTTCAAGCTGCTCGGCACGTACCCGATCGACGTGCACTAGATGAACTCCACCCCCCAAGCTCGCAGCCGTGCCGCTTCGCGCCCCTCCGAGGGGGAGCACGCCGCCCTTGGGGCGGCCCGACGGGAGGCGTGACCTCGATGTTCAACCAACTCGGTGTGATCGGCTGCGGACTCATGGGCGGGTCGTTTGCGCTGGCGCTCAAGCGTGCGGGTTGCGTGAAGCGTGTCGTCGGCTACAGCAAGTCGCCATCGACGACCGAGAAGGCGCGCCGCCTGGGCGTCATCGATGCCGCTGCCGACTCGGCGCTGCTGGCGGTTTCGGGCTCGGACATCGTCCTGATGTCGATCCCGGTCGCGTCCAGCGAAGCCACCTTTCGCGCAATCCGCGACCTGATCGAGCCCGGCGTGCTCCTGATGGATGTCGGTTCGACCAAACGGGATGTGGTCGATGCGGCAAGGCGCACGCTCAAGGACCGCCTGCCAAGCTTCGTACCCGCCCACCCCGTCGCAGGCAAGGAGGTCGCGGGAATCGAGCATGCCGACGCGCAGTTGTACGACGGACGACGGGTCATCCTGACTCCGCTTGCGCAAACCAATCCCGAATTGATCAAGAAGGCCACGGACGCCTGGTCTGTCGTCGGCGCACAGGTTCTTCGCATGACGCCTGAGAACCACGACGCGGCCTTTGCAGCGATCAGCCATCTGCCGCATCTGCTGGCGTTCGCCTACTTCAATGGCGTGGCCAGTCAACCGGCAGGCCGCGATTTCCTGTCGCTGGCCGGTCCGGGGTTTCGCGACTTCACCCGCATCGCCGCAAGCGACCCGACCGTCTGGCGCGACATTCTTCTGGCCAACCGCGAAGAGCTGCTTGCGCAGTCGCAACACTTCCGCAGGTCGCTCGAGGCCATCGAGCATGTCATGACCAGCGGCAACGCCGAAGCGCTGGAGGGACTCATCCGCGCTGCATCTTCGGCGCGAGCCGGCTGGACGATGGGCGGCGGCAAGGGTTCGACCACACCCTGAGGCTGGGGCCGGCAACGGCCCTGCCGCCAGCCGCGCGACACCACCCATAGCGCAGCATCTTTCGACACCCTCGATGTACGCCATTCCTTTCCTAGACATACCGCCGCTCCAAGGCGCTTCAGGCACGGTGCACCTGCCCGGCTCGAAGAGCATCTCGAATCGAGTCCTGCTGCTCGCGGGCCTGAGCGCCGGCACGACGACCGTGCACGATCTGCTCGACTCGGACGACACGCAGGTCATGCTCGACGCGCTGCGCGATCTGGGTTGCCGAATCGACACTCGTGGCAGCGCGGTGCACATCACCGGACTGGGCGGTCAACTGCGCACGACGACAGCGTCACTTTTCCTGGGCAACGCCGGCACCGCGATGCGCCCACTCACCGCAGCACTGGCGCTCCTCGCTGCCACCCAGGGCGGCAGCTTTCATCTGCACGGCGTGCCGCGCATGCACGAGCGTCCGATCGGCGACCTGGTCGAGGCACTGCGCCTGATGGGCTGCCCGATCGATTACCTCGGCCAGCCCGGATTTCCTCCGTTGCAGTTGAACGCCGCGGACGGGCCGCTCGATCTGCGCTTGCCGATCCGGGTGCGCGGCGATGTGTCCAGCCAGTTCCTGACGGCATTGCTGCTCGCTGTGCCTTTGCTGACATCAAAGCAACAGGCCGTCATCGAGATCGATGGCGAACTCATCTCCAGGCCTTACGTCGAGATCACGCTCAACCTGCTCGCGCGCTTCGGCGTGATCGTCGAGGGCGACGGCTGGCAGCGTTTCACGGTGCCAGCGGGTAGCCGCTACCAGTCACCGGGAAGCATCCATGTGGAGGGCGACGCGTCGTCGGCCTCGTACTTCATCGCACTCGGTGCCATCGCCGCGGTCGATGCGCCGCTGCGCATCGAGGGCGTCGGCACCGATTCGATCCAGGGCGACATCCGCTTCATCGATGCTGCCCGCGAGATGGGCGCGCAGGTGTCGGGGCTGCCCGGTGCCATCGAGGTGCGGCGAGGCGCCTGGCCGCTGCGTGCCATCGCGATGGATTGCAATCACATTCCTGATGCCGCGATGACGCTCGCAGTGATGGCGCTGTACGCCGAGGGGACCACCCGTCTGACGAACATCGCCAGCTGGCGCGTCAAGGAAACCGACCGCATCGCCGCGATGGCGTGCGAGTTGCGCCGACTGGGCGCTTTCGTGATCGAAGGCCCGGACTTCATCGAAGTGACTCCGCCCGCTCGCTGGACATCAGCCGCCATCCACACCTACGACGACCACCGTGTGGCCATGTGCTTCTCGCTCGCAGCATTCAGTTCATGCGCGGGCGTTTCCGATCCGGTGTCCGTGCGCATCCTCGACCCGAAATGCGTCGGCAAGACCTTTCCCGACTATTTCGAGGCCCTGTTCTCTGTGGTCACGACCACGCCAGCGTGCATCCCGGTCATTGCCGTCGATGGGCCGAGCGCTTCGGGAAAGGGCACGGTTGCCAGCGCACTGTCGACGCGACTCGGCTATCACTGCCTCGACTCCGGCGCCTTGTACCGGGCGGCGGCACTGGCAGCGCTCACGAAAGGCGTCGCAGGCGACGACGAGTCGAGTCTGGCGGCGCTGGCTGCCGCTCTGGATCTGCGCTTCGAGTCGGCGCGCATCCTCCTCAGCGGCGAGGACGTCACCGACCGGCTTCGCGACGACGACGTGGCCTCGCTCGCGTCCCGCATCTCGGCCTTGCCGGCACTGAGACAGGCGTTGCTCGAACTTCAGCACGCCTTCCGGCGCCTCCCCGGTCTGGTTGCCGATGGCCGCGACATGGGGACGGTCGTCTTTCCGGATGCTGCACTCAAGGTCTACCTCACGGCCAGTGCACAGGCCCGTGCGCAGCGCCGCCACCAGCAGCTCGAAGCCGCGGGACTTTCGACTACACTCCCCGGCCTGCTGGCGAGCCTTGAAGAGCGAGATGCGAGAGACGCGAGTCGTACCGCTTCGCCCCTTCGGCCAGCCTCAGACGCTGTGCTTCTGGATAACTCCGAGCTGACCATCGACGCGACCGTCGGTTCAGTGCTGAGCATCTGGGAACACCGCAGGCCGTTCGCCAAAGGCGCCGAGGGCTGATCCCTCGCCAGAAGCGAACGTGCAACACGCCCCTTTGCCCTCCCGCCGCGCCATTCAAGGTGCATTGGGGCAATGGGTTCTTCGACCCTAACCCGCAGCCCTGTCTGCACCGGAAAAGTTCATGCCACAAACCCAAACGACCACGCCTGAAGGCGGCGACTCCTTTGCCGCCATGTTCGAAGAATCGCTCACGCGCTCCGAAATGCGCATGGGCGAAGTCATCACTGCCGAGGTGGTGCGTGTCGAACACAGCTTCGTGGTGGTCAACGCCGGACTGAAGTCCGAGGCCTACGTCCCCATCGAGGAGTTCAAGAACGACCACGGTGAACTCGAAGTCCAGGTCGGCGACTTCGTCTCGGTCGCCATCGACGCCGTCGAGAACGGCTACGGCGACACCATCCTGTCGCGCGACAAGGCCAAGCGCCTCGCCTCGTGGCTCTCCCTCGAGACCTCGCTCGAGTCGGGCGACTTTGTCACCGGCACGGTCAACGGCAAGGTCAAGGGCGGACTGACTGTTCTCGTCAACGGTATCCGCGCATTCCTGCCGGGTTCGCTGCTCGACACCCGCCCAGTCAAGGACATGAGCCCGTTCGAGGGCAAGACCATGGAGTTCAAGGTCATCAAGCTCGACCGCAAGCGCAACAACGTCGTGTTGTCGCGCCGCGCTGTGGTCGAAGCCTCGATGGGCGAGGAACGCGCCAAGCTGCTGGGCACCTTGGCCGAAGGCGCCATCGTGACCGGCGTGGTCAAGAACATCACCGAGTACGGTGCGTTCGTCGACCTCGGCGGCATCGACGGTCTGCTGCACATCACCGACATGGCATGGCGTCGCGTTCGTCACCCGAGCGAGGTCGTTCAGGTCGGTCAGGAACTGCAGGCGAAGATCCTCAAGTTCGACGCCGAGAAGAACCGCGTTTCGCTCGGCATCAAGCAACTCGGTGATGACCCGTGGCATGGCGTGTCGCGCCGTTACCCGAACAGCACCCGCCTGTTCGGCAAGATCACCAACATCGCAGACTACGGCGCGTTCGTCGAGATCGAACCCGGCATCGAAGGTCTGGTGCACGTCTCCGAAATGGACTGGACCAACAAGAACGTCGCGCCGTCCAAGATCGTGGCTCTGGGCGACGAGGTCGAGGTCATGGTGCTCGAGATCGATGAAGACAAGCGCCGCATCAGCCTGGGCATGAAGCAGTGCAAGGCCAACCCGTGGGAAGAGTTCTCTTCCACCGTGCAGCGCGGCGACCGCGTCAAGGGCCCGGTCAAGTCGATCACCGATTTCGGCGTCTTCGTCGGCCTGGCAGCAGGCATCGACGGCCTCGTGCACCTGTCCGATCTGTCATGGCACGAGCCGGGCGAGGCGGCGGTTCGCAACTACAAGAAGGGTCAGGAAGTCGAGGCGATCGTGCTGGCGGTCGACGTCGAGCGCGAGCGCATTTCGCTCGGCATCAAGCAACTCGACAGCGATCCGTTCACCACCTACACCTCGGTCAATGACCGTGGCGCCATCGTGACTGGCAAGGTAGTCACCGTCGACGCCCGTGGCGCCGAGGTGCTGCTGGCCGACGACGTGACCGGCTACCTTCGCGCTTCCGAAATCAGCCGCGACCGTGTCGAAGACGCGCGCAACGTGCTGAAGGAAGGCGACGAGGTCAACGCACTGATCATCAACGTCGACCGCAAGATGCGCTCGATCCAGCTGTCGGTGAAAGCCAAGGACAACGCCGACAACCAGGAAGCGATGCAACGCCTGTCGCAATCGAGCGAGCGCGAAAGTGCCGGCACGACGAGCCTGGGCGCCCTGCTGCGCGCCAAGCTCGACAACCAGGGCGGCAACAACTCCTGATCAGGCGTCCACCTCGTCATGGACGTCAGCAAGGACGGGATGACCCGTTCCGACCTCGTTGGTCAGCTGTCCGAGCGTTTCGGCCAGCTGACCCAGCGTGACACGGAGTTCGCGGTCAAGACGATCCTCGATGCCATGTCCGACGCCTTGGCGCGCGGTCACCGCATCGAGATCCGAGGTTTCGGCAGCTTTTCGATCAACCGGCGGCCGCCGCGTGTCGGACGCAATCCCCGCTCGGGAGAGCAAGTGGTCGTCCCCGAGAAGCTGGTGCCGCACTTCAAGCCAGGCAAGGCGTTGCGTGAAGCCGTCGACGCGCATCTGCCAGCCGACGACACGACGACAATCGTCAAGGCATCGTCTGGAACCTGACGCATGGGTGGCGTCGCGGGCGGGCTGACCGCGACAGCGGTCGTTGCGGAGTTGCCATGCGCGTCATCACCTGGGTCTTCCGAATCTTCATCTTCTTCGCGCTGTTCGCCTTCGCCCTGAACAACCAGCAGGAAGGCGGCGTGCGCTGGTTCTTCGGCTACGAGTGGCGCGCACCGATGGTCTTCATCGTACTGGCGGCATTCGGCGTGGGGTGTGCGTTCGGGGTGAGCGCGATGGTGCCGAGTTGGTGGCGGCATCGCCGGCACGCTCGACGCACTGCGTCGGCCGCAGTGACCGCCTCGGCGCCGAGCCCGCTCGCCGCGACCAATGCCCAGATCATCCAACACCCGCCTCGTGATGGACTTTGATTTCCAGTGGCTCCTGCTGGGCCTGCCCGTGGCGTTCGCGCTCGGTTGGCTGGCCTCACGCTTCGACCTGCGCCAGATGAAGACCGAGCAACGCGGAGCGCCCAAGGCGTACTTCAAGGGACTCAACCTCTTGCTCAACGAGCAGCACGACAAGGCCATCGACGCCTTCATCGAGGCCGTTCAGCAGGATCCCGACACCAGCGACCTGCACTTCGCACTCGGCAGTCTGTTCCGACGTCGCGGTGAGTACGAGCGGGCTGTTCGAGTCCATCAGCACCTGCTGAGCCGTGCCGACCTGTCTCCGGCCGAACGCGACCGCGCCCAGCACGGACTGGCGCAGGACTACTTGAAAGCTGGTCTCTTCGATCGCGCGGAGACCGCTTGGCAGGCGCTGGAAGGAACGGCGTACGACACCGACGCACGACTTGCGCTGCTGACCCTCCACGAGCGCTCGCACGACTGGCGTGCTGCCGTCGACGATGCGCGAAAGCTCGAACACGGCAGCACCGGCTCGTACGCCTCGCGCGTGGCTCACCACTGGTGCGAATTGGCGCTTGAGGCGGACTCGCGACAGCAGCCCGACGACGCCGACGACGCCCTTCGACGCGCCCGCGAAGCCGCGCCGCAGGCCGCACGGCCCCTGATCATCATCGGGCAGCGTTTCGCCCGTCAGGGCCTGCACGCTCAGGCTCTTGCGGCATGGGACGAGTTGCTCTTGCTGCATCCGGCGGTCTTTGTTCTGGTCGCATCCGACTACGCCCGCAGCGCGCTCGCATCGTCGCAAACCGACCCCGCAAGACTGAGGCTGATCGAGTTGCATCAGCGCAAGCCCGGCATTGACCTGCTCGAAGCGATCAGCCTGCTCGACAGCGATCCCGTATCGCGACGCGAGCGCACGCGAGCACAACTGACGATCTCCCCCACGTTGTCGGCAGTGCATGCCGTGTTGCACGAGCACCAAGTCTCGGCCACGCCGCTGCAACCCTCCGAGTTCGTCGCGGTTGACGAGGTGATCAAGCGGGTCGCACGAGTCGGCCGCCGCTACCGCTGCGCTGCCTGCGGGTTTGAGGCGCAGCACCACCACTGGCAATGTCCGGGCTGCCTGGGGTGGGACACCTACCCACCGCAGCGCCTCGAGGAGCAATAGTTGTCGTTCCGCGATCCGGCTTCGTCGTCTGCTCTCGCGCTGCGCCTGTTGCGCCGTGTTCAACCACTGTGGCGCACGTTCGCCCTGGGGATCTTGGCCATGGTGGTGTTCGCCGCCACCGAGACCGCCCTGCCCGCCTTGCTCAAGCAACTGCTCGATGGCAGCTTCGTCGACAAGGATCCGCGGTCGATCCACCTCATGCCGCTGGCGTTCGTGGCGCTGTTCGTGGTTCGTGGTCTCGCCGATTTTTCGCACACCGTGCTGCTGGCCGATGTCGCTCAGAAGTCGCTGGCCGGGCTGCGCACCGAGATGTTTGACAAGCTGCTCAGCCTGCCTACGCCCTACTTCGATGCCAACTCGAGCGCGGTGTCGCTGTCGAAACTCAACTACAACACGTCGCAGGTCAGTCCACTCTTCACCAACGTCGTGGTGACCGTGGTGCGCGACAGCTTGAGTGTGGTCGGACTGCTCGGCTACATGCTGTATTTGAACTGGCGACTTGCGCTGCTGTTCTTCACCGTGCTGCCGGCGATCGCCTGGGTCATCCGCAACGTCAGCCGGCGCCTTCGCGGCTTGAGCAAGGAGCAGCAGAAAAGCATGGCGGAGATGACGCGGGTGGCGCACGAGGCCATCGGCGCGCACCGCGAGATCAAGGTCTTCGGCGGCGCGGCCTACGAGTCGGCGCGTTTCTCCAAAGTGGTCCACACCCTGCGGCGCTTCGCGATGAAGGTCGTCAGCACCGGTGCAGCCAACGGTCCGATCGTTCAGGGCATCGCGGTCGTGGCACTGGCTGCCATCATCTACTTCGCCGCACTGCAATCGCGCGAGGATCAGATCACCGTCGGCGGATTCGTCTCCTTTTTCGGCGCGATGGCATTGCTGCTCGCGCCGCTCAAGCGCCTGTCGAACGTGAACGAAGTGCTGCAGCGCGGGCTCGCCGCCGCCGCCAGCGTCTTCGAAGTGATCGACCTTCCATCGGAACCCGACAACGGCACGCGGGTCCTGGGCCGTGCCGAGGGTCGGCTCGAGTTCGATGGGGTCACGATGCGGTATCCCGGGGCCGAGCGCGATGCCTTGTGCGAGGTCGACCTCGAGATCCACCCGGGTGAGACGGTGGCACTGGTCGGCTCGTCTGGCAGCGGCAAGACCAGCCTGATGGCGCTGATCCCGAGGTTCTACGCGCCCGACTCTGGCGAGATCAGGCTCGACGGCATCGACCTGCGCGAACTCAAGCTCGCCGACCTGCGATCGAACCTTGCCTTGGTGACCCAACACACCATGCTGTTCGATGACACCGTGCGCGCCAACATCGCCTATGGCGCACAACGCGAAGTAAGCGATGCCGATATCGTCGCGGCGGCAAATGCGGCACACGCCATGGAGTTCATCGAGCGTCTGCCGCTCGGTCTCGCTCAGCCGATCGGTGAGAACGGCTCGCACCTGTCGGGCGGTCAGCGCCAGCGCATTGCCATCGCCCGCGCGCTGCTCAAGGACGCGCCGATCCTGCTGCTCGACGAGGCGACCTCTGCGCTCGACACCGAGAGCGAGCGGGCTGTGCAGGCCGCGATCGAGAACCTCAAGCGCGGCCGCACCACGCTCATGATCGCGCACCGACTGTCGACCATCGTGAATGCCGACCGCATCGTCGTGATGGACCACGGCCGCATCGTCGAGTCGGGCACGCACGCGGAACTGCTGGCCCGTGGTGGCACTTACGAGCGCCTGCACCGCCTGCAGTTCAGTCAGCTCGCGTGAGGCTGGCGACAGGCCGGCTCACGGGCACGCGCACAGCCAACGAGTGATGAGCCCGCCAAGCCACGCAGCGCTCTCGCCGGTGAGGACAGCACCACGCGTACTCATCATCCGTCTGTCGGCTCTTGGCGATGTGGTGATGTCTTCGGGGCTGATCGGCGCTCTTCGCGAAGTGCATCCAGACGCGCACCTGGTCTGGCTGGTGGAACCCGCCGCCGCGCCGCTGCTGCGCCACAACCCCCGACTCGACGGCGTCATGTTGCTGCCCCGGGCCGAATGGCAAAAGCTGTGGTCTCAGCGCCGATTCGTGGCGCTGTGGCGCTCGGTACGGCAGTTTCGCGAGTTGCTTCGGGCAGAACGCTTCGACATCGCCATCGATGCGCAAGGGCTCCTGAAGAGCGCCCTGTGCGCTTGGTGGAGCGGCGCCGCCCGGCGAGTGAGCCTGATCGGTCGGGAAGGCAGTCAGCGGCTCATGACCGAGCGCGTCGTGCCCGCACCAGAACCCACGGGCAAGCGTCTCATCGCCAGCGAGTACCGCGCGCTGGCCCAACATCTCGGAGCGCGCGACGAGTACCGCATGGACCTCGCCATTGGCGCTGAGCCAGTCGCTCGTGCCGGCGCTGCGCTGGCCAGCGCCGGCGTGGCGGACGGCGCTTTCCTCGCGGTGCTTTGCCCGTTCACAACTCGGCCGCAGAAGCACTGGTTCGATGAGCGCTGGTCGGCGCTCGCCGTCGCGCTGTCCGCCCAAGGCTATCGCACGGTGCTGCTGGGCGGTCCGGCCGATGCAGAGCGTGCGGAGCTGATGGCGTCCAAGGCACCGGGAACGGTCAATCTGGCCGGGCAACTCGCGCTCGACGACACCGCGGCCGTGATCGCCCGCAGTTCTCTGCTGGTCGGGGTCGATACGGGCCTCACCCACATGGGCACCGCGCTCGGCGTCCCCAGCGTGGCGCTCTTTGGCTCGACGCGGCCCTACCTCGACGCAAGTTCGCCTCACACGGTGGTGCTCTACGAGGCGCTCGCCTGCTCTCCGTGCCGTCGGCATCCGACCTGCGGCGGGCGCTTCGACTGCATGCGTGCGATCGAGGTCGATGCGGTGTTGCGCGCGACGCAGCAGGCACTGGCGCTGCCATGAAGACTCTGCACATCGAATCCGGCATGCACCTGTACGGCGGCGCGCTGCAGGTCGTCTTTCTCTTGAAAGGTCTGGCCGCACGAGGCGATGAAGCCGTCCTCGTCTGCCCCATCGGCAGCGCGATCGCCCAGGCCGCGCGGCCCCACGCAGCGCGCGTGCACGAGGTCGACATGCGCCAAGGAGATCTCGATGCGGGGCTGACCTTCAGGCTGCGCTCGTTGATCGATCAGGAGCGACCGGAACTGGTCCATCTGCACAGCCGCCGAGGCAGCGAGCTGTGGGGGGGTCTCGCAGCGCGTTGGGCCGGAGTGCCCGCGGTGCTGAGCCGCCGAGTCGACAACACCGAGCCGCGCTGGTGGATGTCGCTTCGCTACCGCCTCTACGACCACGTCATCGCCATCTCGCACGGTATCCGCCAGGTGCTGCTTGATGGCGGCTTGCAGGCCGATCAGGTCAGCTGCGTCCACAGCGCAGTCGATACCGAGCAGTACCGGCCGGGCCGCGCCGAGTTGCCCTGGCTGCGCGCCGAGTTCGGCTTGGCCGACGACGAACTCACCATCGCGATGGCGGCGCAGTTCATCGCGCGCAAGGGCCATGCGACGCTCCTGGCCGCCATGCCAGCGGTGTTGGCGGCCCATCCACGCACCCGTCTTCTGCTGTTTGGCCGGGGACCAAGGCACGAGGTCGTGCGCGAGGAGATCGAGGTGATGAACCTCGCCGACCGGGTCGTCTTCGCGGGCTTTCGCAACGACCTGCACCGCATCCTTCCGTGCATCGACGTGATGGCGCATCCGGCCGAGAAGGAAGGCCTGGGCGTCTCGCTGCTGCAAGCCGCGGCGTGCGGCGTGCCGATCGTCGCCGCCAGGGCCGGCGGCATCCCGGAGATCGTGCGCCCCGGCTTGAACGGCGAACTCATCGAGCCCCACGGTTCGGCCGAACTCTCCGGGCACCTCATCCGACTGCTGGGCGACAGCGCGCTTCGACAGCGCTACGGCACAGCCGGGCGAGCGATCGTGGAGCAAGAGTTCTCGACGAATGCGATGGTCGACGGCAACCGAGCGGTCTATCGACAGGTGCTCGCGCGTCGGGCGGCGCGCAACAGGTCCGTGTGAGCATGGACGCCGCGCCCGGACACTTCCCCGAAGGCACCGCGCGGGTGTGTGTCTACTTCGTCGCCTCGCCCCTCCAGTTGATCGCCGCTCAGCAAGTCGCGCGCACCCACGAAGCCGGCGCGAGGCAAGTGCTGGTGTGGTACCAGCCGGGGGTGAAGGCGCTGGTCGACGAGTCGGCGTGGGATGCCTGCGCCTACATGCCCTGGCCCCGCTGGCGGCCGCTGCCGGGCTGGTTCGGGCGCCATCGACGACTGCTCGCGAACATCGATCTCGTCGCCGGCCTGGTCGGGCGCTGTGACCGCCTGCACCTGCACAGCGCGGTGTACGACACCGAGGTGATCAACTATTTCCTGCGTGCGCTGCCTCGACGCTGCGGTGCGCGCACGATGCGGGCACGTATCCTGCCCGATGGTCTCATCAGCATCCGCCGCTATCCGCTGTCGTTCGCCCGACATGCCGGGCAGTGGGCGCGAAAGCTGCGCAGGCTGGTGTCGCCTTCGCTCGACTACTGGACCTTCAGCGGCGACCGCATCGGCTCGGACGCGCCGTTTTGCGACCGCATCTACGTGCTCGCCGGCTGGCCGCACCAGTACGACCGATCGAAGGTGGTCGAGCTCGAACCCCTGGGTTCGACTGCGCCTGCCGGATCGGGCATGAGGGCATCGGCCAACCTGGCGGGCACGGTCGATGGTCAGAACGGCAGCAACACGTGGGCATCGAAGAGGCATGCGCTCGTCATCGGCCAACCGCTCGAAGCCGCGGGACTGATGAGCGCAGCCGATCGTGACGACGTCGCCCTGCAGATCGAATCGTGGCTTGCGACACAGGGCTACACCGACATCGACTACAAGGGTCACCCCAAGGACTCGGCGAACGAGTTGTGTCGTCCCGGCTACCGGGTGCTGAGGCTCACCGAGCCACTCGAGACCTGGCTCGCCCGCACGCCGTACCGGGCGGTCGTCGGCGTGCGCTCGACCGCGCTGCCACTCGCGCGTCAACTGTGCGCACCCGATACCCAGGTGCTTGCCTTCGGTTGGGACCGCACACGCTTCAAGTCCGACGACGAACGTGCCGACATGCGTGCCCTGTTCGATGCGACGGGCGTGCAGCAACACGGGTCGTCACCAGAGCGGCTGGGCGCATCGTGACGACGATCCCTTGGCGCGATCGGGTGGCGGCCGTCAATTCCGGCCTGCTCACCGCCTTGTTCTTTCTGCTTCCGACCCAGATCGCTCCGGCCTATGTCCTGACCACGGTCATGCTGGTGCTGTGGCTCGTCGAGGGCCGGTTTGCCGAGAAGTGGCGCGCGCTGCGGCCCAACCCGGTGTTCTGGCTGTGTCAGGCACTGTTCTGGTGGTTCGCGATTTCGCTGCTGTGGACCGAGAACCGGGCAGCGGGCATCGACATGGTGATGCGCTACCTGTTCTTTGCGCTCTCGGCCGTCTACTTCACCGTGGCGCGCCCCGAGCATGCGATGCGCTACCTCGTCGCCTTCGGTGCCGGTGTTGCGATGTGCGAAGTGCTGGCGGTCTACAACTGGCTGCAGCTGCACCTCTATCCGCATTGGCCCGCCGGCATTCGGGCACAGAAAGAGGCGACCGAAACCGCTCCGTTCGTCGACCGCATCCTCTTCGCCCCGATGCTGGCGTTCGCCGGATACGTCGCCGCGTGGCGCGCGAGTCGGGCCTGCGGCCGCACACGCATCGCCTGGCTGGCCCTGTTCGCGCTGACCGTGGTCGTGCTGGGCATCTCGGCCAGCCGCACCGGCGCCGTGGCCTTCATGCTGCTGATGGTGTTGTGGGCCGTGCAGGCGTTTCCCGGGCGCCGCATGCTCGCTCTCGGCGGGTCCTGCGCCGTGCTGTGCGCGAGCGCCGCGAGCCTCGTGCTGCTGAGCGATCAGGTCACCCGCGCCCGATTTGCCGAGGCAGTGATGGAGTTCCGACAGCTCGACAGCGGCGTGAACCTGTCGGTTCCGCTGCGCGCCAACCTCGCCGTCAACACGCTGCACATCATTGCCGAGCATCCGTGGCTCGGCGTCGGCGCCGGAGACTGGAAGTCGGCCTATGCCGACATGAATGCGCGGCGCACGCCCGCCTGGAACACCCCCAGAAATCCCCACAACCAGCTGCTGTTCGCCACCGTGCTCACCGGGCCGATCGGCGGCGCACTGGTGGTGGCGCTCTGGTTCGTGCCGCCCTGGCTGCATCGGCACCGGCGCGACGGCCTCGGTGGTCTGCGCGCCGGTCTGGCGCTGCTGTTCGCGGCCATCTGCATGGCCGAGTCCTACTTCTGGCGCAGCAACACCGGACTGATGTTCGTCATCTTCTCCGCCATGCTCTACGGGCCACGGCACGACGACGCTCGGGTCACCTCACCCGCACAAACACCGAGACCCCTGGCCTGACCGCCGGCATCGGGAAGTCGATACGATCGGCCGCAGCAGGGCAAGCCATCGCGCGCCCGCTCCCAAGAAAGGACTTCCCATGCAAACCACCTCCTCCGGCCTGCAGTTCGAAGACACCGTCAACGGCACCGGCGAAGAAGCCACCGCAGGATTGCACGTCAACGTCCACTACACCGGCTGGCTCTACAGCAACGGAGTGAAGGGCGCAAAGTTCGACAGCAGCAAGGACCGTGGCGACACCTTCGGCTTTGCGCTCGGCGCGGGACAGGTCATCCGCGGCTGGGACGAGGGCGTGCAGGGCATGCGCGTGGGCGGCACCCGTGTCCTCGTGATCCCGCCCGAACTGGGTTACGGCGCGCGCGGCGCGGGGGGCGTGATTCCGCCGAACGCGACGCTGATGTTCGAAGTCGAACTCATCGACATCTGAGCCCCCGTGGTTCCTGTGGTCTGCGGCCGCTGATCGACCCGAGCGCAGCATCGCCATGTCGGTCCGCTACGAGATCACCCACACCACGGTGTATCGGTACAAGACGCCGGTGAGCTTCGGCGAGCACCGGGTGATGTTCCGCCCCCGCGACAGCCACGACCTGCGCGTGCTGGCAACCGACCTGCAGGTGACGCCGACCTCATCGGTGCGCATGATCCAGGATCCGCACTCCAACTCGGTGGCGCTGGTGCAGCCTCTGTCGTCGGCGACGGAGCTGCGAATCGTCTGCTTCTTCGCCATCGAGCACGCGCACACCAACAACCTCGAGTTGCCGATGTCGCCGGCCAGCGAGTTCTTTCCCTTCGCGTATTCGGCCGACGAACGCTTCGACCTCGAGCTGTACCTGCGACCTCACCACGACGACCCTCGCGGCGAGCTGATGGCGTGGGCGCGCCAGTTCATCCGCACCGATGGCCCCACGCACACCCGCGACATGCTGGTGTCGATGAACGAGCACATCCGCAACCGGTTCACCTACCGCGGCCGGGAAGAAGAAGGCACGCAGACGCCGCTCGCCACGCTCAAGGCGGGAAGCGGCACCTGCCGCGACTTCGCGCTGCTGATGATGGAGGCGGCACGCCGGCTGGGTGTGGCCACGCGCTTCGTCTCGGGCTACCTGTACGACGCGGCACTCGACAGCACGGCCGCCACCGGCGCATCAGGAACGCAGGGAGCTGGCAGCACCCACGCCTGGCTGCAGGCGTACCTGCCCGGCGCAGGCTGGGTGCCCTTCGATCCGACCAACAACCTCACCGGCGGCAGCCAGCTCATTCGCGTGGGCGTGGCGCGCGATCCGGCCCAAGCGGCGCCGGTGTCGGGATCGTGGTTCGGTGCGGCCGACGCCTACCTCGGCATGCAGGCCAGCGTGATGGTGCACCGCGTCGACCCCAACGATTGAAGTCGAGGGCTTATCGGGCAGCGGCCGGGCGCGTGACGGCTCGCAGCGAATCGCAAGAGCAGGTGCTGTAGGACTTGTCCGACAGACGTTTCGTCTGCCGGATGTCAGGCAGATCGATGTCGCCCCACCACAATCGACTCGCTGCGTCGGCTGGAGCCCGACGTCAACAGACTCCATGGGATCACTGCGCACCTACCTCGTTGAAGACAGTCCTGTGATCCGCGAGAACCTCATCGCTGCTCTCGAGGAGATGGTGAGCGTGGAGGTCGTCGGCACAGCTTCTGGCGAGGACGCGGCTGTTCAATGGCTGGAAGATGCTGGCCACCGTTGCGATCTGATGATCGTCGACGTGTTCCTCGCGCAAGGCTCGGGGCTCGGTGTGCTGCGTGCGGCACAGAAGCACCAACGGCCCGGCAAGCTGGTGGTGCTCAGCAACTACGCGACCGCCGATATCCGGCGCAAGTGTCTCGAACTCGGCGCCGACCGGGTCTTCGACAAGAGCAACGAGATCGATGCCCTGATGGCCTACTGCCTGCGACTGTCCACCGGAGACAGCGGCGTCGCCAGCACCTTTGGCGCGCTCGCCTGAGATGCGCAGTGCAGCCGATGTGCCGGCAGCGCCAGCGATGGCCGAGTCCACGACCCGCTCAGGGCTACTGAATCAGGCCGTTCTTCAGCGCGTAGTAGGTCAGGTCGCTGTTCGACGCCAGCTGCATCTTCTCCATCACCCGGGTGCGGTAGGTGCTCACCGTCTTCACGCTCAGTGACATGCTCTCGGCCATCGTGCCGACGGCCTCACCGCGCGCCAGCCGCAGAAACACCTGCAGTTCTCGATCGGAGAGCCGTTCATGAGCGAGCTTGTCGCCGTCGCCGTTCAACCCATCGGCCAGCAACTCGGCCACCGCCGCGGTGATGTAGCGCCGTCCGCGGAACACGGTTCGGATCGCGCGGGCGATCTCCTCGGGCTCGCAATCCTTGCTGAGGTAGCCGGATGCGCCTTGCCTGAGCAGCGCGGTGGCGTACTGCGCTTCGGCAAAGCCGCTGAGGATCAGCACAGGCAAGTTCGGGGCGCGAGCCTTGATGGCCGCGAGCACCTCCACCCCACCCTGCCCCGGCATCGACAGATCGACCAGCATCACGTCGACTTCGGCGGCGCGAACGATGTCGAGCGCCTCGCGCCCGTTCGCGGCCTCGGCGACCACCGCCAGACCGCTCTCGTCCGACAGAAACTGTCGCAGCCCCCTGCGCACGATGGCATGGTCGTCGACGATGGCAACTCGGATCATGGCGACGGGCTTGGCGTTGCAAAAGTGCCGGACCACTCTAGGTCGAGGATTTCCGCGTGACTGTGCGCCAGAGTACGCACTTGGCCTCGCTCGTGCGCGGTGTCTCGTGGTTCGCTGCCACCGCGCTGGGCGTGTGGGCCGTGGCGCGTCTGGCCAAGCAGTCATCGACCATTGCCCGATTGCTGGCCGAAAAGGAGCAGATCGCCCAGGTCGAGCGCGAGCGGCTCGACGCCGAGGTCAGGCACCGCACCGCTCAATTGACCGAGTTTGCACAGCACCTGCAATCGGCGCGCGAAGACGAACGCAGCCACCTCGCGCGCGAATTGCACGACGAACTCGGAGCGCTGCTCACCGCTGCCAAGCTCGATACCGCGAGGCTCAAGGCCAAGCTGGGCGAGATGTCGCCAGAAATCGCCGATCGGCTGGCGCACCTCAACGGGCTGCTCAACGACGGCATTGCGCTCAAGCGGCAGATCACCGAGAACCTGCGCCCATCTTCGCTCGGCAACCTGGGTCTCGTCGACTCGCTGGAGATCCTCTCGCGCGATTTCGCGAGCACCTCGGGCCTGGTGGTGCATTGCGCCGTCGAGCCGGTCGACCTGGGGCCGTCCGGCGAACTGACCGCCTATCGCCTCGTGCAAGAAGCGCTCAACAACATCGCCAAGCACGCCCGCGCGACCGATGTCTGGGTCGTGATGACGCAGACCGGATCAACGGTCACGGTCTCGGTTCGCGACAACGGCAACGGATTCATGCCGCAATCGGTGCGACGTGCAGCGCACGGTCTGCTGGGCATGCGCTACCGCGTCGAGGCCGAGGGCGGGGTGATGCTGCTCGCCAGTGCGCCAGGTCTCGGGACACGCATCGAGGGAAGGCTTCCCGCGGTCTTGTCGCCGTTGCCTGCCCCGCCAAGTTCAGTGCCGCCCCCGTTGCCGATCACGCCGGGCTGACCGCTCGCGCTGTCAGCAGCCTCCTACAGGCGCGCGACGACTCGCCTGACATCAGCGCACGGCGTCGGACGATCGTTTCGACACTCGTCGATCGCCACACTGGTTCACCCGTCGGCGCTCACCCGTGACGTCGACACCAGCCCATCCACACCGGGAGTTGCCATGCTTCATTACGCCGTCGTCTTCTTTGTGATCGCTCTCATTGCCGCCGTGCTCGGCTTCTCCGGCATCGCTGCGGGCGCGGTCGGCATCGCCAAGCTGCTGTTCGTCGTGTTCCTGGTGCTGGCGATCGGCACCTTCATCTTCGGCCAACTGCGTCGCTGAAGGCGGCAACGCACGACCGCCACTCCACCCCAACCCAACCCAAGGATTCACATGACAACCACCGACCAGTTCCTCGACCAGGCATCGCATGACGCCGACCACGCCATCCAGGGCACCCAACGCGCCGCGCACAACACCCTCGATGGCATCGGCAACGCACTGCACGATGCCCGCCAACGCTCCGAGCCGCTCATCGACCGCTGGTCCAGCGAGGCGCAGTCGTTTGCCCACCGCAACATAGAGGGAGCTCGTCAGGGCTCCAACCATCTGCGCGAGCGTGCGCTCCACGCAGGAGACGGTGCCGCAGCCCACATCAGGGATGAACCGCTGCGCTCCATGCTCTACGCCGCCGCTGCCGGTGCGGTGCTGATGGCGCTGGTTGGCCTGATCGGGCGTTCGCGACCACGCGACTGATCCGACGGCTTGATCCCTGAATGACAAAGGCCCGCGAAAGCGGGCCTTTTCAGTATCTGCCCGCTCGTGAGGGCCTGGTGAGTTCCTGCTTCAACCGAAGGCCGGCGAAGCCACTGCCTCTCAGACCGAGAGGCAGCGCTCTACGCTCAACGCTCGTAGCCGCCGGTGCGGGGACGGGCGGGCCTGAACGGTGCCTTCGACGGACCACCGCCAGCTTCTGACGGACGACGCGCCGGGGCGCGATCGAAAGGACCCGCAGCGCGCGCGGCCCCAGCGTCGTCACGACGCGGTGCGTAGCCGTCGTCGCGCCGAGGCGGGCGTGCCACTTCGTCACGACGCGGGCCGCTCGGCGCACCGAAGCGGTTGCCCGCCGGTGCGAACGAGCGTCCGCCGCCGTTGCCACCGCCAAAGCGGCGATCGCCATCGGCACCCGCGCGGGGCGCGAACATGCGGGGTTCGGGGCTCTTCGGCTCGAGGCCGGCGATCGTGGACACCGGGATGTTCTGCGTCGTGAACTGCTGGATGCGGCGGATCATGCCGGTGTCCATGCGCTCGCCGAGCGTGATGGCCAGGCCGTTCTTGCCGGCACGGCCGGTGCGGCCGATGCGGTGGACGTAGTCCTCGGCCTTCATCGGCAAGCCGTAGTTGATGACGTGGCTGATGCTCGGCACGTCGATGCCGCGCGCAGCCACGTCGGTGGCGACCAGCACCTTGAGCTGCTGTGTGCGCAGACCTTGCAACACACGGTTGCGACGACCCTGCGGCATGCCGCCATGCAGCGATGCCACGGCGTGCCCCATGTCGGCCAGACGGTCGGCGAGCCAGTCGGCGTCGCGCTGGGTGCTGGTGAAGACCAGGGCCTGCTCCATCTCGCGCTCGGTCAGGATGTGATCGAGCAGTGCGTTCTTGTGATGGTGGTTGTCGGCCCAGTGCAGTCGCTGCTCGATGTTGACGTGGGTGTCGGTGTGCGAAGCGACGTCGATGCGCTGCGGATCGCGCAACAGGTTTTGCGCCAGGCGCCCCACATGGCCGGCGAAGGTGGCGCTGAACATCAGCGTCTGGCGAGCGGCAGGCACGTGGTCGGCGATGGTGTTGATGTCGTCGATGAAGCCCATGTCGAGCATGCGGTCGGCTTCGTCGAGGACGAGCATCTCGACGTGGTCGAGCACGGCCTTGCCGGTCTGCAGGTGATCGAGCAAGCGTCCGGGCGTGGAAATCAAGATGTCGAGCTGGCCGCGCAGGGCCTTGATCTGAGCCGGATAGGGCACGCCGCCGACAACGGTGGCCACGCGCAAGCCCTGCACATGACGCCCGTAGGTCGCAGCCGCCTTGGCGACCTGCATGGCGAGTTCACGCGTGGGCGTCAGCACCAGCACGAGCGGGCCGTAGACCGTGGCGCGATCGCGATGCTGGGTCGTGTCGGCGCGGGCCAGCAGGATGCGCTGCAGCGCAGGCAGGATGAACGAGGCGGTCTTGCCGCTGCCGGTGCTCGACGAAACCATCAGGTCGGCGCCGGTCAAGGCCACCGGAATGGCCTTGCGCTGGACTTCGGTGGGGATGTCGTAACCGGCGTCGGCCACGGACTTGGTGAGAGCGGCGTTCAGGCCGAGGGTATCGAAGGTCATGTCTGTCTTTCAAAGCGTGGTGCTGCCCCGGCGACCACGTCGCCAGACAGGAAACACCCGCCGGCTCAATGAACCGACGTGGTCAGGTCGCCAGGAGATCGTTCGCGAGGGAACAGTCAAAAGCGACGGCATCGCCGCCGACCGTTGCCTGCAGAAGCGGCGAGGGGGCCGCAACTCAGCGAAATCGACACCCGCCGCGTGCAATGCACGGGAGGTCTCGAGAGAGGTCAGAGGGGATGAACGAAACGGCGACTGTGCTGGACATCAAGGAACCGGCACCGACACCGAAGCCAGAGAGTTTACCCGGACTCGCTCGTTTTGAGGTGCTCATTTTTCAGCGCGATGGGCAAGACGCTCGCGCTCGTGACGCCGGCCACCTTGCGTAGCCCGGTCGTATCCTTGCCGTCCCCCAAAGAGCAACCCCATGGCCGGCATCCACATCACCGACATCGAATCGGCCATCAACTGGTGGCGCGAGCGCTCGCCTTCTCCCGACGGCATCACTGCCTGTGCGCCCGTGCGCGCCCTGGCCGAGGTGTATGCGCTGATGGTCTATTACCGCGAGAACGAATGTGACGACGCCAGCATGCCGCCGAAAGCGCGGGAGGCATGGCTCGCTTGGTACGCCACCACGCCCGATGCGCCGTGCATCGCGATCTGTTCGACGAGCCAGGGCGACGCGGTGTGCAAGGGTTGCGGCCGCACATTCGACGAGGTGCAGCATTGGCCCAGCCTCAGCCCGGCGCAGAAGCGGGCCACGTGGCGACGCATCACGATGGAAGGCACCGCGTGGCGCTTCAACCGCTATGCCGAACGTGCGCGCGAAGGTGCAGCGCCTTTGGAGACGACGACCCTGTCGGCCAGGACGCCATCACCCGACCCGACGGACAGCCCGCCCCTGTCGAACCACTGACGACACATCGGCAAGCCCGCTGTCGGCGTTCAACCGAACAGCTCGTGGTACGTCACCCCGGCGGTGCCGAACTTGCCCACCACGATGCCGCCGGCGCGATTGGCGTGAGGCATCGCCGCACGGGCGCTCAAGCCAGCGGCCATGAGCGCAGCCATCGTCGCGATGACGGTATCGCCCGCGCCAGTGACATCGAACACCTCGCGGGTACGCGCCGGCTCGTCGACCGAGCCCAGTTCGTCGTACAGGCTCATGCCCTCTTCCGAACGCGTCACCAGCAATGACGACACCTGCAGCCGCTCGCGCAGGGTCTGGGCACGCTCGCGCAGATCGTCTTCGTTGCGCCATGTGCCAACCACCTGCGCGAGTTCCGACCGGTTTGGTGTGAGGACCGTCGCACCAGCGTAGCGGGCGTAGTCGCTGCCCTTCGGATCGACGAGCACCGGCCGACCGATGTCGCGCGCCAGCTCGATCATCTGTGCGATGTGGGCGAGTGCGCCCTTGCCGTAGTCGGAGAACAGCACCGCGTCGTGCAACGGCAGTTCGCGCTCGAAATCTGCGAGCAGCTGGCCGAGCACCTCGCCGCCCGGCTCGCTCTCGAAGTCGATGCGCAGCAGCTGCTGCGATCGTCCAATCACGCGCAGCTTGACGATCGTGCGCAGGGCGTCGTCCTGACCCAGCCTCGCCTCGATGCCCAGGTCGGCGAGCAGCGACTTCAGGCGTGTGGCCGCGTCATCCTGCCCGACCACGGTGAGCAGCGTGGCTCGTGCGCCGAGCATCTGGATGTTGAGCGCGACGTTGGCTGCGCCGCCGAGGCGGTCCTCCTCGCGGGCGACCCGTACCACCGGCACGGGCGCCTCCGGCGAGATGCGGTCGACCGCGCCGTGCCAGTAGCGATCGAGCATCACGTCGCCCACCACCAGCACACGGCGCCCGGCGAGGTCGCCGGCCGAGGGCGTCACTGCGGTGCTCCGATGACGATGGCCGCGATCCGGTGCGCGCTGCGCTGTGTGGAAGTGCGCCGAGAGATGCCTGGGATGCGAGGGTCCATGCGGGTGAGGCCGGCATCAACCGGCGGCTGCGAGGTGCGCTCTTATATCAAGCACCCCCGGTGGGCCCACTTGTGGGGGGAGCAACCGAGAGCTCGATCCAGCCGCCACTTCACAGGGCAGCGTGGCCATGTCCCCCGCCCGGGGGCGTCCGCGCTGGGGAGAGCCAAAACTGGCGCGGCTCTCCAGAATTCTCTTCAGGTCGCAGCCTTCGATGTGGATGCATCAGCAACTTCGAAGCGCAACGCAGGCGACGACCTTGAACCTCAACTCAACTTCATCGAACTTCACTTCATTCACTTCAAGGAGATTTCTCATGATCCGTACCCTCATCGCCGCTCTCATCGCCACCTGCGCCTTCGCGGCCCACGGCGCCGTCGACGTCAACAAGGCTTCGCAAGCCGAGCTCGAAACCATCAAGGGCATCGGCCCGAGTGTGTCTGCCCGCATCCTCGACGAACGCAAGAAGGGCGAATTCAAGGACTGGTCCGACATGGTCGTTCGCGTCAAGGGTGTAGGCCCGGGCAACGCCAAGCGCTTCGCATCCGATGGCCTGACCGTCAACGGCGCCGACTACAACGGCGAGGCGGTGGCCTCGAACAAGGCTGCGGGCAACGCCGCTTCGAAGACCTCCACCAAGGACATCAAGGACACCAAGGAAGCCAAGGCGCCTGCCACGGCCAAGTGATCCACCCTTTCTCTCGGACCTCGACCCCGCTTCGGCGGGGTCTTTTCATTGGCCGCGCCTCGACAATGCGGCTCATGTCGACACCCGAAAGCGCCTGCCCCTGCGGTCATACCCAGCCGTACGCCTCGTGCTGCGGCCGCTTCCATGCCGGGCCAGAGCGTCTGTTGGCGCCCACCGCCGAGGCGCTGATGCGCTCTCGCTACAGCGCTTACGTCATGCGACACGACGCGTACCTGACGGACACCTGGCATCCGTCCACACGCCCTACCAGCCCGCCCGAACAGGAACCCGGCCTGCGCTGGCTCGGCCTTCAGGTGCTGCGCCATCATCTCGTCGACGAGACCCACGCCGAAGTCGAGTTCGTGGCCCGCAGCAAGTTGGGAGGCCGCGCCCACCGCTTGCGCGAGACAAGCCGGTTCGTTCGCGAAGGTGGGGTGTGGTTCTATGTCGATGGCGACGTGCCCTGATGCGACGCGCGATGGGGGCAACGACAACTCGCTCGGATAGACTTTCTCTGCGCGTGGGGGGGTAGCTCAGCTGGGAGAGCGTCGCGTTCGCAATGCGAAGGTCGGGAGTTCGATCCTCCTCCTCTCCACCACCCGCAAGTCTCAAGACAACAAGTCTCGGACGGATAGGAAGCCCAAGGATCGACGCTCTAAGGCTTTTTGGTTTGCCGAGGCGTCCGATTGCCCTTCAGCGCAGGGCAGCTTCATGCGGCGGGGCCCGGCTGGAGGCCGCCTTGCTATCCTCTTGCGGCCATGGAAAAGCATCCCACGCCCCCCGATCGCACCTCGTCACCGTGGCGGCGGCGCCTGATCGTCACCGGGATCATCGTCGGAGCCGGCAGTTTCATCTGGAGCCGGCTGCCCAAGGGCAGTTATCCCACCGACTTGTCGCGCATCGGTCAGGGGCAGCCGGTGCTCGTGCTGGCCATGGACAGCAACTATCTCGCTGGCGCGTCGGTCATGAACCTGCTCAACGACTTGCGGCCCAACTATGCCGATTCGGTGCATTTCCTGGTCGCGTCGCTGGCGTTACCGAACGGGAAGGCTTTTGCCAATCAGCACCAGGTCAGCGACGGGACGGTGGTGCGGTTTGACGCCAACGGCCAGCGCGTGGCGCTGCTGCACGCGCCGCAGACCCAGGACGAATTGAGGCGGGCTTTGCGGGAAGCCTTCGGGCTTTGATTCATGCGGTTGCAGCAACTGTGCCGCCACACCACCCGTCCGGCGCTTTCGGAGGAACAGAGGAAACCGCCATGAACGCCACCGGCCCGAATCAACGCCGCACCGTACTGCGCCGCCTGGCGCAGGCCGCCGCCGCAGCGCCACTCGCTGGAGCGTGGACTGCACTGGCACAGACCGCGACGCTACCGCCCACACCCGCCTGCGGCGCACCGGCTCGCACCACACCACGCCAGACTGCCGGGCCGTTCTTCACACCGGATTCGCCGTTGCGCCGGTCCTTGCTGGAGCCCGGCCTGCAGGGCGAGCGCCTCACGCTGACCGGACGGGTGCTCGACACGAGCTGTCGGCCGATCGCCAACGCCATGCTCGACTTCTGGCAGGCCGACAGCGGCGGCGCCTACGACAACCGCGGCATGCGGCTGCGCGGCCATCAGTTCAGCGATGCCACAGGTGTGTTTCGGCTGGAGACCGTGCTGCCGGGCTTGTATCCAGGCCGCACGCGCCACCTCCATGTGAGGCTGCAGGCCAGCGGCGGCGCAGCGCTGACGACCCAGCTCTACTTCCCGGAACAAAGCGCGAACCGCGGCGACTACTTTTTCTCGCCCGCCCTCTTGGTGGTGATGCAGCGGGGGGCTCCTGGAAACCACGCAGTGTTCGACTTCGTGCTGGGCTGAGTCGACAGGACGCTGCTGGCCGTTGGCGGCACTCACGCCCTGTCCGGGCGGACCTCGCTGACCTTGGCGAGTCTGAACACCGGGTCGTCGGCTCTGTAATCCCACTGCTCGATCCGACAGCATCCTGGCGCTGCATCCGCGCCGCAGCGCAGTAGGTTCACCGAATTGGGCACGCCATCACTCACCCGAGACGAGACGGCCGTGCGGGTGGCGATGGCCCTCGTCGCAGCCTGTTGCGATACGCCGGCCAATTCAGCGGGCCCGCAGAACAGCAAGTCACCTCGCCGCCCACCGGCCCGCAGCGTGGCTTCGATGACCTCGCGCTTCGCCTGTGCGTCGGTGCTGCCCGCTGCCGCATTGATGACGAACTGCAGCGGTGAGGCGAGGTCGATCTCGGGGAGAGCGGCCATGACCCAAGGCCCCTTCAGGTCTTTTCCCGCGTCAGACGTTCTGCAAAGGAAATGCCGATGGCAGAGAGCACGAAGGTGAAGTGGATGACAGCCACCAACACCACGATCTGGATGTTCTCCAAACTCAACTCGCCACTCAGGTACGTCTTCAAGGCATGCACGCCTGAGATCGAGATGATGGCGAATGCAAGCTTCAACTTGAGGTTGTAGGTGTTGACGTGGTCCAGCCAGTCGGGCTTTTTCATGTCCGTCTTGTCGAAGTGTCCGGTGGTCACGAAAAGCGACACACCCGCCAGCGCCACCACCCAAACCAGCTGCGCCACCATCGTCATGTCCACCAGCTCAAGCACCTTGATGATCAAGGCGATCTTTTCAAGATTGCCGAACAACAAGGTGCTCATCAGCTTGTAGGTCTCCAGCAGGAACTTGCCCAGGATGCCGAAGATGATCGCTACCAGCCCCACATAGAAGAACAGCATGGTGAATCGCATGCCGTAGAGCAGCGACCCGACCAACGAAAGTAGTTTTTCCATCTCAATCGTGGCGCAGCAGGTCACCGAAGACGGTGTGCTCGCCCTCCTTGCGATCGGCGCCAGGCGCGTCGTACAGCACGAGCCAGCGCGCCTTGCCGCCCGACAGCGCTGGCGGCAGGTCGCAGATGGCCTCGGCGCGGTTGGTGCCGCGTCCGTGCGGCAGGGGCACCGACTCGGTCAATGCCGACTCGAATCGCACCGGCTCGCGGTTTGCGGCCAGTGCAGTCCGGGCAGCAGGCCACTTGAAGACGCGGATGTCGCCGTTCAGCACCATCGTCGGGCCGGCCAGGATGTAGAGGTCGTCGCCATAGAAATGGAGATCCCGCACGCCCAGGCCATCGAGCTGCAGGAAATGCTTGCGCAGCAGCGTGCCGCTCTTGTCCACAGGCGCCAGACGCAATTGGTCACCGCGGGTCTCGACCGCAATCTCGAGCAGCGCCGACCAGCCGCGCAGCACCGGACCGCGCAGGCCCAGAAGCAGCCGGCGGCCGTCCACGGCCAAGCCTTCGATGTCGAAGCCGTTGTCCTTGCCCGGGATGGTCATGTACGGGCCGAAGTGGGGGTCATCGGCGAGCGCACGGGTGAGCAGGTTGTGTTGCGCATCGCCCTTCAGGCGCAAAGCCCGCCTGCCGTCCTGCGCCTGCCTGACCAGGCACGGCTCGCCCTTGGCGTCGGGCTCGATGGGCAGGCAGGCCAGCAGACGCCGATTGCCGTCCAGCGCCACCTTCGACAAGCGCTTGCCGTTGTCGGCGTGGTCCCGGTCCGGCCTGGCGTTCTTGCGCTTCAGGCCATGCGATCCCACCACCCAGAGGTACCCATCGGCCACGGCCATGCCTTCCAGATCGGCCTCTTCTTCGGCCGTACCGGGCAAGTCCAGCAGATCGGCGAGCGGGAAGTCGCGCACCTCACCAAAGCGCAAGGCCTCGCCCCCGACAGGGTCGAGCCGGCGCAGGCGATCCAGGCCGCAGGCTTCGTCGCCCGCCACCCAAAGCCAGTCGCCGGTGAAGGCCGCACCTGACAGATTGGAGTGAACCAGGGAGTCAGGCGCGAACTCCAGACGGACGGCATTTGCGGTTCGAGTGTTGGGCATCGGGTGTTTCTCCAGGGGGGATTCAGGGGCCAGGCGGCTTGCGAGCTGCAACGCGTGCCGACCGGAGCCACCAAGCCCCGAAGTCTGCGGCCGAAGCTGCGTCCTCGGTGAAGGTTTATCGGATGTTCGAGTTCTTGAAAGGCTGCTTTTCCAGAAGCTCTGGGCGCTCCACATTCGTTCTGTCCCTCAACTTCTGGAGATACGTGATGCAAGTGCTCTTCAAGTCCCGTCATCCGCAAGCCACCGAATTGCGCGATCTGACCGAGCGCCGTGTGCGCTTCGTGTTGCGACGCCTGGGCTGGCTGGTGCCACGCGCCGAAGTGCAGATGTCGGACGTCAACGGACCGCGCGGCGGGATCGACAAGCGCTGCCAGGTGGAACTTCGGACCGATGGCGCAGGGTCGGTGGTCGTTACCTCCGTGGCCGGGGACTGGCGCACCGCGCTGGACAACGCGCTGGCACGCGCTGCACGGTTCCTCATGCGCATGTGGCGCCGACGCAATGACTCCCGCCGCATGCGCCAACGTCTCATCGGTTACGAAGGCTGAACTCGAACGCCCCCAGGGTGTGAACACCTCCCCGGCAGCGGCAGCCTCGCGGAGCCGCTAGAAGCCCATCCCCTCGCCCGCCCCCGCCAGCGTCGCCACGCCCAGCGCGGCGAAGATGGCCGCAGCGATGCCGTGGACGAGCTTCATCGGGATCTTTGCTGCGAGCTTGTCGCCGACGAACACTGCGGGCACGCCGGCGATCAGCATTCCGAGCGTGGTGCCCGCGACCACCATCCACGCGCTGGCGTAATGGGCCGCGAGAGCCACCGTCGCGATCTGCGTCTTGTCGCCCATCTCGGCCAGAAAGAAGGTGACGAAGGTGGCGCCGAATACGCCCAGCTTGTTTGCCACCTGCGTTTCCTCATCCTCGATCTTGTCGGGGATCAGCGTCCATGCCGCCATGGCGAGAAACGACGCGCCGAGAACCCAGCGCAGCACCTGCGGGCTGATGCTCGCGGTGATCCATGAGCCCAGCGCACCTGCGAGGCCGTGGTTGATGAGCGTGGCACACAGGATGCCCGCAATGATCGGCAACGGTTTCTTGAAGCGCGCGGCGAGGATGAAGGCGAGCAGTTGCGTCTTGTCGCCGATCTCGGCGAGCGCCACCACGCCAGTGGACACCAGGAGCGCATCGAGGCTCATGCTCGCACTCCCATCGTGGCCGCGAGCAGCAGGATCAAGCCCAGCGCAGCCACCGAGAGATGGGCGAACACCAGCCCCTCGGGCGGTGGTCGTCCTCGGGCAGCGAACACCAGGCCCATCGACAGCCCTGCTGCTGCCGCCACCAGAAACAGTGCCAGCGCAATGACTGCTGCCGCCGGCAGTCCTTCGACAGCCCAGGCATAGAGCAGCAAGGTGACACCCGCCGTCGCCAGCACCCCGTGCATCTTTGTCAGCCAGACGGGCGGTCGGGCATCGCTGCCAAAACGCATCACGGCCAGCGCCATGCCGATGAGGGCCACAAGCGACAGAAGAAGCGATGACGTTCTCAGGATGGAATCGAGCATGTATCGATTGTGTTCGTCGTCCGTCTATGCGCTGCATGCTGTGCCGAACCCCGGGACCGAACTTGACGGGCGTCACGTGTTGCCGCACGGTCCGCAGTGCAACATCACCTCTGAGCGTCGATCGACGCCATCCAGCAACCGCCAGCGACCTCGACTGAAGCCACACGAAAGGCCTTTTCCGAGATGACGCCAGACCCGCTACCCGATCGCCCGACCATCTCAGAGGTGTCGCCGCCGTCTGCGCAGGCCACACCGGAGGCACCGCGCCCGCTCTCCGCTTTCGACGTGCCGCTGCGCATGCTCGCCTTCGCGGATATCGGCCAGTGGCTGGGCGCAGGTGCACGCGACTTTCGCCAAGCGCCGCTGATCGGCCTGTTCTACGGCGCGTGTTTCGTGTCGATGGGCTGGGCGCTGCTGGCGGTGTTCGAGCACGCGCCGGCCTATGTGCTGGCGTTGTCGGCCGGGTTCCTGCTCGTCGGGCCTTTCATGTGCATGGGGCTGTACCGAGTCAGCCAGCGTCTCGAACGAGGCGAGCCTGCGGCATTCGTCGATTCGCTGCTCGCGTGGCGCACCCGCACCGGCACGCTCGCGATCTTCGCCTTCACGCTGCTGGTGCTCGAGATGCTGTGGGGCCGCGTAGCGCTGGTGATCTTCGCCGTCAGCTTCGACGGCATGCCCGACTTCAAGGGCTCGCTGCTCAAGCTGGCCGATGCGAGCCACCTCGGCTTCATCGTCGCCTACCTCAGCGCCGGCGCGGTGTTTGCCGGGTTGATCTTCGCGGTCAGCGTGGTGTCGATCCCACTGATCCTCGACCGCCCTGTCGATGCGATCACTGCGGCGCTGACGAGCTTTCGGCTGGTGCTGACGCAGGCACCGGTCATGCTCGCGTGGGGCGCCGTCATCACGGTGCTGGTGACGCTGGCGCTGCTGCCGTGGTTCCTCGGTCTGCTGATCATCGGCCCCGTTGTCGGACACGCCACCTGGCACGCGTACCGGGCCGCGGTCGGATCGCCCGGCGCTTGACTGGCGTCAAGCTCGCGGATCGAGCGGTCGCTAGCGTGCGTCGATGGCCCGACCCTCTGTTCATTGGCTGCGCAGCGCCCGCGCCGAGCGGATCAGCCGCGCGCGCAGCGTCGAGCTGATCGGACTCGCCGCAACGATCCCGGCCTTCTACCTGACCTTGCTGCAAGAGCGTCGCGGTCTTGCGGCGGGCCTGTACCTCATCGCTGCGGCCATCTCGGCGTTCGTGATCGGCATCGAGGCGCGCGCCAGCTGGCGCGAGCAGACGGCGAAGGCGCTGTACGCGCGTCACCAGATCGGTCTGCTGTTGATGGGCGGACTGCTGCTGTCGGCGGTGTTGCCGGCGGGCGATCACATCGAGGTGCTCGGCGTGCGCCTCGTCACCGCGCTGCTGGTGGTGCTTCGCGCTGTCGAATCGGTGACACCACGCCTGTGGCATCGGGGCTTCGGCTACATCGGCCTGCTGACGATGGGCGTGCTCGGGCTGTGCGGGCTGGGCTTCTGGTGGCTCGAACCGCGCGCGCTCACCTACGGTGATGGGCTGTGGCTCGCCTTCGCGACAGCCGCGACGGTGGGCTATGGCGACATCGTGCCGACCACTGCCGCGTCGAAGATCTTTGCGGTGTTCGTCGTGCTGATGGGCGTGGCGGTGCTGTCGATGCTCACTGCCGCCATCGCGGCCATGTGGGTGGAATCGGAAGAACGCCGCATCGAAGGCGAGATCCTGCGCGACCTGCACCGGCAGATCGGGCTGGTACGCGAAGAGGTCGCTGCGCTGAATGCGGCGATGACGGCTGCCGCTTCAGCTCGACGAACCGGCGAGAGCGACTGAACGCTGACGTGGGAAGACCCCCGCGGCGACGAGCGCGCCCACGACGGCCACCACCACCAGACCGGCAGCAAGCCCGTGCAGACCGGCCATGTCGAACAACCACCCGCCCGCCACCGGCCCGGCCGATGTGCCCAGCGTGTAGGACGTCACCAGCAGCGACATCGCCCGCACCAGACCGCCTCCGGAAAGCCGGTGACCGAGTTCGACCACGACCAGCGTGTACACGGCACCCCCTGCCCCACCCAGGACGAAGCCGACCGGCCACAGCACGTCGGCAAAGCCTTCGCCGAACGCCCACATCCCCAGCACCGCGACCACCAGCATGCCCCACGCCGCGAGCATCGTCCGGCGCAGGCCGAGCCGATCGGCGGCCATGCCGAATGGCGTCTGCATGAGCGCGCTGCCGGCGCCGATGACGCTGCCGAGAAGCGCCGCGGCAGAGGCCTCGAAGCCGGTGCGCATCGAGATCGACGGCAGCATCGTCGCACTGCCGCCTTCGAACATGCCGCTCAATATCGCCACGCCGGCCAGCGGCATGGCCACGGCGCGCCAGTCGATCGGGCCCGCGGCGTCTTCCTCGTCGGTGTGCACCGCGGGCTCGGTGTGATGCAGCAACTGCAAGCTGATGAGCACCGTCCCCGTCATCCACAGCGTGGCCATCACCAGCGGCGGCATGCCGAGCCAGTTGGACAGCGGCAGCAGCATCGGGCCGATGATCATGCCGACGCCCACGGTCGTCTCGAACAAGCCGACGTAGAACCCACGCCGCTCGGGCGGGGCCGCCTCGGCCAGCCACGATTCGCCGGACACCCACACCAGACCGCCCGAGCAACCGAGGACGAACGAGCCGACCAGCCAGCCCGCGTACTCGCTGTGCAAGGCCATGCTGAGCACGGCCAGCGTGGCCGCGACCGATCCGGCAATGAAGGTGCGGCTGTATCCCAGCGTGACGACGACTCGGTGCGAGCACAGGCTGGAGCTGAGGATGCCGACCCAGAACGCCGACATCACCCAGCCCACCGCCAGAGCCGACTCACCGCGCGCGGTGAGCGTCAGCGCCAACTGCGTGAGCGACAGGAACTCGCTCGAGATGAAGACGAGGTAGATCAGCGGGATCAGGACCATCACGCTGACAGGCTTGCGGACTTGGCTCATGCGCTCCTCCGGGCCGGGGCCTTGCGCTTGGGCGACGACACGTCCTGATCCGTTGCCTCGTCCATCGCCGCGGCCAGTGCCGTCATGCGCCGCACGACGCTGGCCCTGCGCCGAGCCGGCAGGCTCGAGAGGCCCAGCGTCTCGAGCCAGAACAGGCCGTCAACGGCCAGCGACAGGATCGCTGCCAGATCGGGGTCGGGCGCCGCGTCGAGCGCCTTGCGGTGGCTGGCAAAGAAATCGCGCCACGGCCCGTTCAGATCGCGCGACGAGGTCGCTGCGCTCAGCAGCCCGGCGCACAGGCGCGAGGTCTCGGGCGAGGGCTCGGAGCCCGACTCGATGTAGGCCAGCAAATCGGCCACCACCGGCGAACGCACCGGCACCGCTGCCGCATCGCACGCCGCGCGCTTGTCGGCCAGGCAATCGTTCCAGCGCTGCAGGTCGTGCTCGACCAGCGCGCGCAACAGACCGTCCTTCGTCGGGAAGTGATACGTGATGCCGCCACGGGTGATGCCGCTGCGGCGCACCAGTTCGTCGTAGGTCAGGTTGGCCGCGCCGATGTCCTTCACGATCTCTTCGGCAGCCGCCAGGATGGCCGCTCGGGCATGGGGAGGACGGGACATGATTGGCAACGATCTTTGGTTTCTATACAGAACGTACTGTGCAGAAATCATACCCTGCCATGGCCCGTTCAAGTGCGGCCAGGAATATGCGGACGTCTTCCTGACGCTTCAGGAAGGTGCACCGGAACACTCAAGGTCGCCTCTGTCTTTCAACAGAAGCAGCTTGTTCAAGCCGTTCGTGGTTCGGGAGCTCCGACACCAGGCTGTACCCCGGCCCCGCCACGATGTCTGTGCGGGCGAAGCAGCAAGACATTCCAACCCAGTGGGAACTGCACCGTGGTCATATCGAAGCCCAAGTCGCAGTGGTTCGACGCCCTGCTCGCCCTGATCTCCAATTACGACGCCTCGGAAGCAGAAAAGGCGCTGCTCGAAGCGATCAAGCGATCGGAGACGGTCGGCCTGATGAACCAGGCCACTGAACTCGCCATGGCGGGCCAGACCGAAGAAGCTCTCGACTTCCTCATCGAAAAAGTCCATCCCCGACAGGCGCGCTGGATCACCGTGCTCTACACCCTGTCGGGACCGCAGGCGAATGCGAGCGAGGACTACGTCGGCGAGGCCGAGGCGTCCTTCGTGACATCGCGCAGCTTGCTCAACGGATTCGTCGCCTTGGCCCTCATGGGCGGCGTCGTGCTCGCCTGGCTGGTCACGCGCTCGATCACCGCACCGGTGCGTGAGGCGGTTCGCATGGCGCGCACCGTGGCCACCGGCGATCTGTCGGCGCGCACGACCATGCAGCGCGGCGATGAGACGGGCGATCTGCTGAAGGCCCTGCAAGCCATGAACGAGAAACTCGCGGGCGCGGTCTCTGGCGTGCGCGCAGGCAGCGAGGGTATTGCCACGGGCATCTCCGAGATTGCGCTCGGCAACAACGACTTGAGTCAGCGAACCGAGCAGCAGGGTCTCAGCCAGCCACCACCGACAGCCAAGCCGTTTATCGCAACGCCACCGAACCGAGCCGAATGGCTAGAACGACACGCGCGCCGAGGGGCGCTGCAAACTTCGCGCACTCCGCACTGAGGTGCGCGGAAGAGTGCGAAAAAAAGCGGCCGGAGATCCCGGCCGCTTTTGCGTTGGTGCCTCACCGGTGAACGCCTCGACAGCGCGACCGGAACCTTCATACGCTCATCACCGCATCACGATTGATCCGCGCGCATGAGGCGAACCAAGGAAGAACAAGAAGCTTCGACGCCAGCCGGCATTTCGCCGGCCGAGCTCACTTCTTGTTTTGCCGGTTTTGCCGGTTGAACTCGCCGAGGATGAACATCGCCACCCAGATGACCCAGATGAGGAAGAGGATGTAGTGCGTCTTCATGTCGGCCTCCTTGCCGGTCGGAAAAAGATGATGGACGGAATTGTCATCGAATCAGCACTGGGCGATGCGACCGATCAGGCAGCGACTGTCACCACAGACCGACGGATCAGCGGAGCCATGGCCACCATGGTGGCGATCAGCAGGGCGATCTCGAGCACATAGACGACGTGGTAAGCGTTGACCGCTGACGTCTGAGTGGCAGCGATGTCGCGGATCACACCACCCAGTGCAATGGCCAGGCCCGCCGCGGACGCCTGCACCGCGCCCCAGGCGCCGAGGGCGAGGCCGCTCTGATCCTTGGGCGCGAGGTTCATGGTGGCGGTGAGTGTGCCGTGGCTGAACAGACCGGCAGCGAATCCGATCAAGGACACGCCGGCAGTGAACACGAACGGGGAGCCGAGCGAGGCGGAGCAGATGACCGCGACGAAGGCGGGCACGCCGACCATCGCGCCGATGCTCGCCATTCGAAACGGGTCCATGCCGCGGCTCAGCACTTTGGACGCCAAGGTAAAGCCCGCCAGCCCGCCCAAGGCGAGCGTGGCAGTCAGGGCAGTTGTCGAACTGACGCTCAAGCCCAGGATTTCGCCGCCGTAGGGTTCAAGCAGCACGTCCTGAAAGCTGAACGCCATCGTGCCGAGGCCAATGGCAACCAGCCGGCGAACCGCACCGCTGCCGCGGGTGAAGGCGGCCCACGACTCCTGAAAGGTCGGGTCGCGTCGATCGGGCTGCGTTGAACGACTGCGTCCCTCCTGCTTCCACAGGGCGATGATGTTCAGCACCATCGTGACCAGAGCCGAGCCTTGAATGACCTGAATCAACCGCCCGTGGCTGAACTCAGCCAGCATGTTTCCGAAGACGAGCGCGCTTGCGATCATGCCCACCAGAAGCATCACGTACATCAGGCCGACGACCTTGGGGTGCGATTCGACTGGAGCCAGATCTGTCGCAAGCGCCAAGCCTACGGTCTGCGTGGTGTGCATGCCGGCGCCAACCAACAGGAAGGCGACTGCAGCACCCATCCAGCCGACCCATGCCGGCGCCTGATCGGCATGCCCGCTGCCCGAGAGCACCAGCAAGGCGAACGGCATGATGGCCAACCCACCAAACTGGACGAGCGTGCCCATCCAGATGAAAGGAACGCGCCTCCAGCCGAGGGCGGAGCGGTGGACATCGGAGCGAAAACCGATGAGCGCGCGAAACGGCGCGAACAGCAGCGGCAGCGCGATCATGGTCGACACGATGGCGGCCGGCACCTTGAGCTCGACGATCATGACGCGATTGAGCGTGCCGATCAGCAGCACCATGGCCATGCCGACGGACACTTGGAAGAGCGACAGCCGCAGCAATCGCGACAGTGGCAGGTCGGTGGTGGCCGCGTCTGCAAAAGGCAGATAGCGCGCGCCGAGGGACCCCCAGGTGCGGATGAATTTCTGGACAGCGGAGGTCATCGTGAGGCTTCAGTGCGGCGGCCGCGTCGCCGGCTCGATCACAGCAAAACCATTGGACCGCTGCGGCATGGTGAGCGCCGAAAGCAGGTCGCGAGATACAGAACCGGTTCGAGACATGACCGCCACGAACCGGTTCGAGTCAAACGGATCGACCGATTTACTTCTTGGCTTCGGGCGGCGCGAGCGCCACCTGCTGATCCGTCGTCACCACCGCCACAGGCGCCTTTGCTGCACCGTTGAGGAAGCCACGCACCCAGGTCGTGTTGGTCACGAGGGCCAGGTGCACTGCGAACGACCCAATGGCAACCGCAGCCAGGAACATGGGAATGCCCACCTGCGGCTTGACCACTGTCCACATTTTTCCGTAGATCATGGTGATGTCCTTTGGGTTACTTGAGCCACGGCGAATAGATGTACGCCAGCAGATGGGCGAACGCCGCGATCATTCCGAAAATCTGCGTGCCCTGAATGAGGTTCCGGTGGATTTCCTCTGATTCGGCCTCGGTCAATCCCGAAGGCCCCGGTGTGTCTTTGTATGACATGTCATCTCCTAGAAAGACGTTCGAACACGTGCGTGACCCGCACGAGGGTTACTCGTGGCCCCACGGCCATCGACCTCCTACACCGACGGACTGCTGTGTCAACTGCAAATGACACACCGGGATGTCAAGCAAAATTTACAGACCTTGGTGGTGGGTGTCAATGACGAAATCCCGCCGCGAACGACGGGATGTGGGCGCACGCGCACGGCGCCTCTCGAAGCGACCTGCCTTGCTCACTCGGGCACGTCGAGGCTGCCGATCGATTTCGGGTAGGTCACCACACCCCAGGGGAGCTTCTTGTCGGGAATGCGCTTGACCGGCTCGAGCGTCGCCACGTCGATCACCACCACCTCGTTCGACCGGCCGCAGGCGATCAGGATCTGGCTGTCGTCGGGCGTGAACGTGAAGTGCCAGCAGCGGGTGCCGGTAGGCACACTTTTGATCGGCTCGTAGGTGCGCGCGTCGAAGACCTGCAGCACCTTGCCCTTGGCTGCGGCGATGTACAGACGATCGCCCTTGCGGTCGAAGGCGGCACCGTAGGGGTACTCGGCGGTCGGAACGGTCTTCACCACCTTCCAGGTCTTGCCATCGATCACGACGAACGAGTTGCCGTGCTCGAGCGTGGCGATGTAGGACTTGCCGTCGGGCGCCATCTTGATGCCGCGCGGCCGGATGCCGAAGGGCTTGGTGTCGATCGTGCGCACCTTCTTGCCGTTGCTCAGGCGGTGAACCGTGACGTTGTTGTCCTCCTCGTTGGTCACCAGGATGTGCTTGCCGTCGGCCGAGAACTCGATGCCTTCGGTTTCGAGTCCACCGACGATGGTTCGCAGCACCTTGCCCTTGACCAGGTCGACCACCGCAACGCGTGCCGGGACGGTCTCCTCGTCGTCGTCATCCTTCTTGTCGGCCTGGGCCATGGCCTCGGGCGTGCCGGGCGCGGGCGGCGGCTTGCCATCGGAGCTGGGCTCGAACGACACGAAGGCCAGATTGCCCCGGGTGCGCACGAACTCCGGATTGACGCCGATCTTGATGTGGCGAACGAGCTTTCCTGAAGCGCGGTCGATCACCGAGATGTTGTTGTCCTCGCGGTTGGCGGTGACCAGGAACTTGCCGTCGGCGGTGACACCGATGCCGCGCGGCTCTCGGCCGTAGGCGTCGATCTCGCCGGTGACTTCGAGCGTCGCCAGATCGATGACCGTGATGTCGCCGCTCTGGTTGCTGACGTAGGCCTGGCCGCCCCCGGCGGCGTGGACTGGCGCAGCGATGAGGGTGAGCGCGCCCGCCACGGCGATGGCAGTGCGCAATGAAAGCAACGGGCTTCGAATCTTCATGGGGTTGATGGCCTGTGAGGCAGAGTGAAAAGGTCAGGCGGAGTCACCGCCCGGCAATTAGAGCGGTGCCGAGGCAGGTCGTTCGGTCCGGGAGAACCCGCAGATCTGGCGTACATAGCCCGTTGCCGGGAGGTGATCTGCCGGCTGTCGGGATGATGCAGCCTCGCAGCGGGGCCGCTGTCTACCACCAGCCGTCGCGCAGCCGGCGGAGAACGCGTCGGCCGCTGCGCCCGCCCGATGCCTGGTGCGACGACTTACTCGTGGAAGTCGTAGGTCGCGAAGCCCGCGATCTGCAGCAGGCTGTCGCGCCGGGCGGCGTGGTAGTCGGCCACCACCATCTCGCGCACCAGCGACCTGAAGTCGGTGGTCGGCGTCCAGCCCAGCTTGGCCTTGGCCTTGGACGGATCGCCGAGCAAGGTCTCGACCTCGGTCGGGCGGAAGTACCGTGGATCGACGCGAACGATCACGTCACCAACCTTGCACTTGGGCGCCATGCCGTTGGCCGACTGCTCGATGCGCGCCACCGTGCCGATCTCGTCGACGCCCGTGCCGCTGAACTCGAGGGTGATGCCCAGTTCCGCCGCAGAGAACTCGGCGAACTGCCGCACGCTGTGCTGCACGCCAGTGGCGATGACGAAGTCTTCGGGGTGATCCTGCTGCAGCATGCGCCACTGCATCTCGACGAAGTCCTTCGCGTGGCCCCAGTCGCGCAGCGCGGACAGGTTGCCTAGGTAGAGGCAGTCCTGCAGACCGAGCGAGATGCGCGCCATCGCCCGGGTGATCTTGCGGGTGACGAAGGTCTCGCCGCGCAACGGGCTCTCGTGGTTGAAGAGGATGCCGTTACAGGCGTACATGCCGTAGGCCTCGCGGTAGTTGACAGTGATCCAGTAGGCGTAGAGCTTGGCCACTGCGTACGGACTGCGCGGGTAAAAGGGCGTGGTCTCCTTCTGAGGGATCTCCTGCACCAGGCCGTACAGCTCGCTGGTGCTCGCCTGATAAAAGCGCGTCGTCTTCTCCATGCCCAGCAGGCGCAGTGTCTCGAGGATGCGCAGCGTGCCGATACCGTCGGCGTTGGCGGTGTACTCGGGCATTTCGAACGACACGCCCACGTGGCTCATCGCCGCGAGGTTGTAGATCTCGTCAGGCTGCACCTGCTGAATGATGCGAGTCATGTTGGTGCTGTCGGTCAGGTCGCCGAAGTGCAGCACGAAGCGCTGGTGGTCGACGTGGGGGTCTTGATAGAGATGATCGACGCGCTCGGTGTTGAATAGAGACGAGCGGCGCTTCAGGCCATGCACCTCGTAGCCCTTGGACAGCAGCAGTTCGCTGAGGTAAGCGCCGTCCTGGCCGGTCACGCCGGTGATCAGAGCGCGCTTGGGGCGGGAGGCGGAAGCGCCGGAGGCGTCGGTCGAAGCCAGTACGGCGGTGGGGGCGTCGTGTTTCATGGGCGGTCTTTCGAGGGGCCTCGCAGGCTAATGACGCTTCGTGACAGTCGCATGGCCTGGCAGGGGCCCCTCGGTGGCGTGTGATGCGACTGTCACAAGCCGCTGATACGGTTTGCGCCCCTGCAGCGTAACGATGTTGTCACGTCCCGTCTGCTGGTTCTCTGCCCGACCGCCCGTCTGCCCGTCCTGCCTGCCTGCACCATCCGCCGACCCGACCATGGTCACCCTGTCTGTGCACCCCTTCCCCACCCGGCTCGCTGCGGTCATCGCAGCAGTCAGTGGCATGGCGATGGTGGCTGCGCCCGGCGTCGCGCACGGTGCGCCACCTGTGGCGGGCGTCTACCAACTCGACGACGATGACTCGGCCATCCACCTGACGGACCGGGTCGAGGGCCGAAGCGCCCGATTGCTGGCCACCTTCGACCCGGGCAGCGACGGCACGCCTTCAGTGCGCCCACCAACTCCGACGCGCTCCAAAGCATCGGGCCGCCGTGCAGCCGACCCGGCGCTCGACGCCATCGTCTTCAAGGCCGCCGGCGCACACCGACTCGACCCCGCCCTGATTCATGCGGTGATCGCCGCCGAATCAGGCTATTCGCCGACCGCCGTGTCGCGCAAGGGAGCGCAGGGGCTGATGCAGCTGATGCCTGCGACAGCGCGCGACTACGGCGTCACCGACCCCTTCGATCCGCGACAGAACGTCAATGCCGGCGCGCAGCATCTGCGCCGCCTGCTCGACACCTTTGGTCAGGACACCACCCTGGCGCTGGCGGCCTACAACGCTGGCGAAGGCGCCGTGATGCGCCACGGTGGGCGGGTGCCGCCATTCGGCGAGACGCAAGCCTACGTGCCCCGGGTGCTGCAGCGCTACGCCAGCCTGCGGCAGGGTCCCCTGGCTCACGCTGCCATGCCCGCGTCGAACTCAGCGCCCTCACCGGCATCCCTGGCGCCGGCCCTGTCGCTGACCCCCTCCTCTACGGAATGATCAACTTCTCCTGCGGATTCACTGCCATGACGAACCACCACCTTCTGCGCAGATCGGCCGCGCTTGCCTTGACCGCCGGCCTGGCCGCCTGCGGTGGCGGAGGCGGTGGCAGTGGCGGTAGCGGAGGAGGTGGCGGAGACCTTGGCAGCTATCCATCGTCGGGCGCGTACGGCTGGGTGCTCAAGGCCAACGGCAACACCAACTCGATCGCCTACGGGCTGTCGCTGGTCCACCCATCCGCACCCGACAGCGAGTTCGTCGTCGAACTGGCCAGCGTGAACGTCAGCGACGCCAAACTGGTGTCGAGCGGCACTCTCGACTTCGCCAACAAGCGCTTCAACTCGCTGGCACCGGCGTCGCTGGTCTACATCCGCGGCGGGCAGATGCGCTCGGTGCCGATGCAGGCCAACGGCAACTCCCCAGCGTCACAGATCATCACCTCGGGCAGCACCTCGTCGGCCTGTGGCTTCAACACCTCGGCCATCGACTACGCCACGCCGGCAAGCTCGCGATTCCTCATCACCACCGCTGGTGGCGACGGCGTATGCGCAACCAGCGACGACGGGCTGGCCGAAGTGCGCACCCAGGTGGGCGTGGGTCTGGTGCTCACCCCGATCGCCTCGACCGCGCGACCGTTCGACGTGGTTCGCGACCCGAGCACGCTGGCCCCACGAGGTTGGATCAAGGCCCGAACGGTCGAACTGTGGAACGGCTCGATCAGCACCAGCTTCGAGATCCGCACCAGCGGGCAACCGGCGCTCACCTACGTCGTCGGCAGCACCTACAACCAGACCCTGGCGAGCGACAACGCCAAGCTCAGCGTGTTCACCTTCACTGGCGGCACCGCCTTCAGCGAGGTGACGCTCGACCCGGGCATCACGGCCGGCACCAACTGGAGCCTGATCGGCTTCGACGCTGACAACTTCTATGTCTCGTCGAGCACGACCCCCGGCGCGCCGTGGACCGTCCTGAAGATCACCCGTTCCAGCCCCACGGCCACGGTGTTGGCGACCGGCACCGGGGAGATCCAGGTCTCCAGCATGGGCACCAACTTCTTGTATCTGACCACGGAGACCGCAACGAGTACCCGACTGGTTCGTATCGCCAAGACCAACGGCGCGCAGACGTTACAGGACTATCCGCTGACGACTTTCATCTCCATCCAGACCAGCAACAGCGGGCGGCATCTTGCCTGGATCGCGACCAACCTGGACACCGGAACGGGCGGATTCACCTCCACCACCGATCTGACCATCGGCGTCCTCGAAGAAACCACCAACAACACGCTGTACAGCGCGAGTGGCGGTTTCCCATTGACCGTGGCCGAAGCCGGATCTTTCAGCCTCGACAACAGCGAGAGCCGCAGCCGCTTCGTCTTCGCGACCGGCTTCACACCAGCCTTGTCTGCCAATGGCGCGTCACTCGTCACCTACGACGCAGCAACGGACACCGTTCGATCGCTCGGTGCGCTGCCGGCCTCGGCCGAATTCGGTACCGATCAGGGCTTCGTCCAGGCCATCGCCGGACCTACGAGCTTGGGCGGCGCTTTTGCGGCACGCACGGTCAGCAGCGTCATTCAATCCACCGGTTCGAAGGTCTACTCCTTCGACGTGCTCACGCCGAACAGCCTGCGGGCGAAGACGGTGGTGGTGAACTGACGGTGAGGCCGCAGCCAGCCGACGCTGCGCGGGGCCGGTGACGCCATGCTTCTTTAACGATGAGCGCCTTCGACAGGTCCGTGGCACCCGCCCTTACAGGGCTCGAAACAGCGCCAGCAGTTGCCGTATCCAAGAGCGTCCACTCATCGCGCCTGATCGTGCAGTTGGTTCCACCGGGAACCGGCGGCATTCGCGACTACGCCGACTGCCTGCAGCGGGAGTGGCTGGCCATGGGCATCGACAGCCAGCTCATCGCGCTCGGGCAGAACGACGCGGACGGACGCTCACTGGCCGATCGGCTCGATGACCTGATGCGCAACGACGGCCGACCGTGCTCACTCGTGCTGCACTTTTCAGGCTACGGATTTCATCCGCGAGGGTTGTGCTTCTGGCTCGCCCACGAGGTCGAGTCCGCCCGCGCGAAGCTCGGAGCGCAGCTGCGCGTGGTCACGATGTTTCATGAGCTCTTTGCCTCGGGTCGCCCGCCGTGGAAGTCTGCTTTCTGGGTGTCGCGGTTTCAGGCGAGGATCGCGTCTCGGTTGGCGAAAATCAGTGACTTCGTTTGCACCAACACGGAGCTTCACCGCCATTGGCTGCAAAGTCAGGTGGGCAGCACCTCCACGGTCAGCGTGCAACCGGTCTTCTCGACCATCGGCGAGCCAGACACCGTCCCATTCGCCGACCACCGCCGCTTGCAGTTGGTGGTGTTCGGCGGCCAATCGACGCGACATCGCGCACTGGCACGTTTGCCGCGACATGCAGCCGCATTGCAACAACGCGGGGTGAGCGAGATCATCGAAGTCGGATCAGGCAAGCGCTATCAGGGACCCACCGCGGGCATAGCGCATCGCTTCATGGGCCGGCTGGACACCAAAGAGCTGCAAGATCTGCTCGAAGCTTCAGCGTTTGGGCTGCTCGACTACCCGCTGAAGTACTTCGGCAAATCGACCGTCTTTGCGGCATATGCAGTACACGGCTGTGTTTCCCTCAACACCGCAGACGCTGAACCAGACACCGACGGACTTCATAACGGCGAGCACTTCGTGACCTTGGGCAAGGCTGATTCCATCCCCGCCAGCACACACGCGCGTCAGACCATGTCCGATGCCGCGCGAGCTTGGTACTCGGGACACCGATCACACTGGCAAGCTCAAGCATTTGCCGAACACTGCCAAGCCCGCATTACCCAGGACGTCGCCCATGTCTGACACCACCACTCGCCGCGCGCTGATCTGCGGCATCAGCGGCCAGGACGGTTCGTACCTCGCGCAATGGCTGCTCGAGTGCGGGTACGAAGTCTGGGGGACCTCGAGGGACGCCGACGGCTCGGCCTTCGGCAACCTGCACAAGCTGGGTATCCGCGACCGGGTGCGTGTGTTGTCGATGGTCCCGGAAGACTTTCGCAGCGTCTTCATGGCGCTGCGTACCTCGCATCCGGACGAGGTCTATTACCTGGCCGGTCAGTCGTCGGTGGGGCTTTCCTTCGAACTGCCGGCCGAGACGCTGCAAAGCGTCGTGCTGGGCACGCTCAACGTGCTCGAAGCCTGCCGCCTGTCCGATCGGCCGGTGCGGCTGTACCACGCAGGCTCGAGCGAATGCTTTGGCGACACCGGAGGGGAACCCGCGGACGAGCAAACACCCTTCCGGCCCCGAAGCCCCTACGCGGTCGCCAAGGCGTCGGCGTTCTGGCTGGTGCAGAACTACCGCGAGGCGTATGGCCTGTATGCCTGCACCGGCATCCTCTTCAACCACGAATCGCCATTGCGTCCCACACGCTTCGTCACGCAGAAGATCATCTCGACCGCCCGCCGCATCGCCAATGGTTCGCCAGAGCGGCTGCAGTTGGGCCGCCTCGATATCGCCCGCGACTGGGGCTGGGCACCGGAGTACGTACGCGCCATGCACCAGATGCTGCAGCAAGCGACACCCGTGGACGTGGTCATTGCGACCGGTCAGACCCACACGCTGGAATCCTTCGTCGACACCGCCTTCCGTCAGCTGGGTTTGAACTGGCAAGACCACGTCGACCAGACCACCGCGCTGTCGCGCCCCAACGAACTGCTCGTCAGCCGAGCCGACCCGAACCTGGCCGAGCGAACCCTGGGCTGGAGGGCATCGCACGGCATGAATGAGGTGGTGGCAATGATGCTGAACGGAACGGCCCATCAAACCGGCGCGCTAAGCGCACCCTAGTCCAAACGGACTATCTCTTCGGTGCGCCGAGACAGAGGCCTGACTTGTTGCATCCCTAGCATCCTGACGTGGCAAGCACCGAACCTTCGGCTGCTGAATCGAGAAGGTTCCCCGGATGAGTTCCACCGCTCGGCACTGCAACACCCTGAGCGATCTCGGCACAAGCGGGGGGCTGTCCGAAACGCCCCACCGGCACGTCGATGACCTGCGCCGGGCAGATATCACCGGTCTGCGCGGTATCGGCGTGTTGATGCTGTTGGCGGTGCACCTGTTCCCGAGCTGGACTGTGGGCGGCGGCGTCGTCGGTATCGACATCTTTCTCGCCATTTCGGGTTTCCTGATCACGCAAACCTTGCTCGGCGCAGTAGATGGCGGCGGCAGCAAGCTGTCGACGTTCTATGCGCGCCGCCTGCACGCGGTGGTTCCAGCCTTGGGCGTGATGTTGGTGTCGTGCCTGGTGTTTGCTTGGCTCTTCACGACACCCACGGTGCTGATGGACCTGGGCCGGCTCGCCGCATCAGCAGCGTTCGCGGTATCCAACGTCTTGCTATGGCGCGACGGCAGTGCGGTCATCGTCGGGCCGAACGGGTCGCCACTCTTTCATTTGTGGGCCGTGGCTTTGCTGGTGCAGTGGTGCATCGTCTGGCCGCTCGTGCTGCGCTTTCTTTTGGCCAAGAAGATTCCTCTGGTTCCGGCGGTCAGCGGTGCTTGCGCCGTCTCGTTCCTGCTCAATCTGGTTTGGGCGGATGCGAACCCCGACGCAGCATTCTTTCTGCTGCCGACGCGCTCCTGGGAACCGATGCTCGGCGCCTTGCTCGCGTGCGTCTGCCGCGCAGGGACCATCGACAGTTCACCGCGGTTCAGGGATCTATTGGCCAGTCGCCCGACGCTCGCCACCAGGCTGCCGGATGTCTTGGCCTGCATGGGTACCGGCCTTCTTGCCCTCGCCTTGCTGCTGGTCGACCGTGCCGAGCAGTTCACCGGCTGGTGGCCCATGCTGCCCACGGCGGGAACTTTGGCGCTTCTGGCTGCGGGGCCCACTGCGTGGGTCAATCGCCGGGTGCTCTCGCAGCCGGTCCTCAGGTTCTATGGCGCGATCAGTTACCCGCTGTTCCTGTGGCACTGGCCGCTGCTCGCGTTTCCGGTGGTGATGGGCGTGCCGCTCACCAGCGAACTGCGGGTCATCATCTTGGTGTCGAGTGTCGTTCTGGCCACGCTGACCTACGAGCTTGTTGATCGACGCGAACCGGGCGTCAAGGGCTGGAACCGCCGCAGCACGTTGTTGGCCGCTGGGCTCGTCGGCATTGGACTCATCGGTGTCATCACGTTTGCCGCAAGTGGTTTCCCGGCTTCGTTTCCGGACAGCATCAGCGGCGGTATGTCGCAGGTGCGCTAGGGTCGCTTGCTGTCGCACTTCAGAAATGGTGCTTGGGCTGTCACGACGTCGCTCAACATTGACGCGAGCACGACATTGCCGAATGGATTGAGGTGCACCTCGTCCCAGTACATCCCTTCGGTCCAGGCAGGCAGGGCGGCAAGGTCCAACAGCAAGACGTCGTTGACCTTGGCCAAGCGCTCCAGCCTCTGTCGATCGGGCAACCAGTCTCGGCCTTGCCGAGCCAGCCGAAGTTGTCCCAGCGTGGGATACGCCAGGATGATCCCGCGCGGCGATTGCTGGCTTCTGGCGGCCAGCTTCTGGATCAGGGTTTCGAACTCGTCGTAATTTTTCCCGGCGTCGGGGGACTGCTCAGACACCGCATCGTTGATAGAAGTTGAGCGCTCGGACCAGAACTTGCGCAACACGTAGCCCGTTGCCCAGACAGGGTGGCTGGTCGGAAAGCGCGTCTCGCCCAGCCAGGGGCTTGCGCCATCCATTTGCCCGGTCATGAGCTGCCATACAAAGAAGTCTGACTTCTCGATCAGGTCCGGGTGCGCCTCAAGATATCGGGCTGAGTTGACGGTGGCCCAGCCGCCGGCTGCCACGGGCCAGGCAGCGCAGTGCTGCCCGAGCTTCTCCTGCAAGCGAGACGTCAGCTTTTCGGGCTGGTCGTAGGCATTGCCGCCGCTGACGATACTGTTGCCAATCAGAAGAATGTCGCTGCGCTCACTGGGCTGCCAAGCGGCCGCAACACCCATCCCCTGGTCGTTGAAGACCCAATGGTTGCGGTTGCGAAAGGTCCCCGACTGCTGCGAAGCTGGGAAGTACCCGAAGCGCGGGTCGCGGATGTAGATCGGGAAATCAACCCAGCCCTTCAGCCTGATGGCCACCTCTGTGGCCAACAAGAGGGCCAGCAGCGCGATGGCGACCCCAATCAATATGGAGCGCCAAACACGGCGGAAGCGCTTGCCTTCTGGCTGCGGGGGTTGGGAGCCTGAACGGGGTGAATTGGCAAACGTCATCAACTCTCCTGCCATCCGACGCATCGTAGCGGGCGGCAGGATGGGAGGCATCCCTCAAGGTGTGTGGCATCTCTGGTCAGCAACCAACCTGATGGCGCCGAACTGCCTCCTCGAGGATCAATGCCAGTACGCCGTTTCCCTCCTTCGTTGGGTGCACACCGTCGCGGTACATGGTCTCGGTCCACCGGGCATCGTCGGCAATGTCGATGAGAGCCAGGCCATTAGCCATGGCTATGCGAGTGACCCCCGGGCGCTCGGGCAGCCACGCCTCACCGCGGCGCGCTGCAGCGAGCTGGCGTTGATCGGGATACAGGAAGACCAGCCCCGCAGGCTTGTGTCGTCTGTTTGCGACCAGTCGAGTCACCATCTGCTCGAACTGCTCGAACTGCGGCGCTGCGTCCTCCGGCGTGCGCAACACGAACCTGGCAGCAGAGGGAAAGCGCTGGTCAAGCGCCTTGCGTATTACAAACGCGGTGGCCCAAGACGGACGCTCGGTCGGGTGCATGGTCTCGCGTTGCCACGAGGCGGCGGCGCCCATCTGTTGCGCCATCACCTCCCAGATGAAGAAGTCGGTACCCGCAACGACATCCGGGCGACGCTCGAGGAACCTGAACTCATTGACGGTGCTCCAGCCGCCGGCGGCCACAGGCCATACGGAGCAAGTGGCCTTCAAGCGCGACTGGATCAACGGCCCGAGTTTGTCCTTCTGGTCGTATGGGTTGCCGCCAAGAACGATGCTGTTGCCAATCAACAGGATGTCCGTTCGGTCTGGCTGCGGCTGCCAGGGTTCGGCCACACCCATGCTCCGATCGTTGAAGAACCAGGCATTCGTCGTCAGGAACCGACCGGACTGCCCGGGACGCGGCACATAGCCGAAGTAGTCATCGCGCAGGTAGATCGGGAAGTCGACCAAACCAGCCACACGCACGCCGAGTTCAGTCAAGGCCACCAGCGCCACGGTCGCGAAGACGACCACCAGCCAGCGGGGCTTTGCGCGGGTTGCGGGTCGCACCGGGTCACTGTTCGCCGCAGTTGTCATGGCGGATAGCGCCCAATCACCAATCTCACGCCAAGACTTGCGCGCCACTGCTTGCCAACGAAGCGTGCAAAACGCGCTCATAGACGCCCAGGTACGAATCGATGGCCGCGTCCGGATCGAAGCGGCGCGCCCAGGTCATACCTGCGCGCGCTGCCATTTCCCTTTCAGTCGTAGAACGGTCGAGCACAAAGCACAACAGTTCAGCGCCCGCTTCGGCCCATTCCTGCGCGCCTTTGGGTCCGGGATATCGAGGCAGATAGTGCGCGTGCGCCCCCCCAACTTCACTCATCGGCTCTTCGCCGGTTGTGATCACCGGACAACCGCAGGCCAAACCTTCTGCAATCGGCCAGCCGAACCCTTCGGCAAGGCTCGGAAAAATCAACGCCGATGCGAGTGAATACAGCGCCTCGATCACCTCGGTGTCCAGCTTCTGGAAGAAGCGCACTTGGCCCTTATCCGGCAAGGCATCAATCACCTGCTGGAGAGATGCTGATGGCGCGGGGCTCACCATCCAAAGTGGCAAAACAGGCTGACCCGCTGCGGCGCGCTTCAGCGCGTACCGCGAATACAGCTCCAGCACACCGATCGAATTCTTGTACCACTGCCCTCCACCGATGTGCAGCAGGAACCCGGGCGACTCAGGCAGCCCGGCTCGTGCCAAGACGGTGTGCGCTTTATCGGCTGGCTGCCTGACGTAAGGGTGATTCAACCCGTTGTAAACCACCTCTGAAGTGAGTGGCCTGACTCCACCGTAGTGATGCAAGTCTTCGCGGGACTTCTGAGAAATGGAAATGAAATGCTGTGCCCGACGAAATCCAGCGCGGATGTATCGCTGGTAAAGGCGGCCAGTCCAAGAAGTCGGGTTCTCTGGCACATCGCCCAGCGCCGACTTCAGCGCAAGCAAGTCATGGCAGTGAACAACGTGGGGCCTGTGAGCCACCATGGGCACCCACGGCCCGAGCGCCTGATCGCAAAACACGTACAGCGTGTGGGCAGGATCAGTGGCGATCCGGCGGCGCGCGTGGGACGGAAAGACGATGTACTGGTCGACATAGCCTGCCCATTTCGCCGCGCGGCCATGGATATGGCGGCGCAGCACCGCTTCGGGCTGACGCAAATCGACTGTGTGCCCGCGTTTCCGGTACTCATGCATCAGCAACCGCGCGAAATGCTGATGACTTTGCGAGCCGAGAAAGTTGGGGTGGGTGAAGACAACCAGATTCATAGGTACGCGCCGATGCTGCCAGACGGATGTGTCGCCGAAATCGGGGGCGATATGCGGCACCGACAAGTTCCGCTCGTGCGCTGGCGTCTTGCACCCACAGACGTTTTCACTGGGGGGACTTCTCCATGCGTTAGCGTCTACGTTTTACGGGCATGTTGATCCCTGTTCTGTGGACGCACACGTCGCCAATTCAACCAAAGCGGATCACCTCCCAGACATCGAAGGGTTGCGAGGCATTGCCGTGATGCAGGCTTTTGCAGTGCACAGAGTCCCCGATGTAACGCGCGGCGGCTTTATAGGCATAGACGTCTTCTTTGTGCTCCCCGGATTTCTGAATGCTTCAACCGCGTTAGGTGTGCAGGACGCCCGGCAAGGTTTCAGTGCGACTGAGTTTCACGCCCGACGGATACGCCGCCTGGCACCTGCCCTTGATCGCTTGGTAGCGGAGATGATGCCTTGAGGCCAATCTTGAGCCTCGCGCAGAGAGCCATGACCTCAGCTGACGACAGAGAGGCTCTCACTTGAGCGCCGTGATGCGCGCATGGAGCCTGGCCCGCCTCGGAGCCGTGGTTGGGCTGAACCAGGTGGGGATTCAGGCCTTGGGTTTTGTCAGTGCCCTGCTCATCGTTCGCTTTCTACCAACGGAGGAGTACGCGCTGTACACCCTGACCCTGGCGTTCCTGATGACGGCGGTAGGTTTGGCAGACGGTGGCGTTAGTAATGGCGTGATGGCCGAAGGCGGTAAGGTCTGGACACAGCGCAAGGCGCTGGCTGACGTGGTGACGACCGGCATGGCCGTGCGGCGCATCTTCGCGCCCTGGGCCCTGCTGGTGTGCATTCCGGCCATGCTCTGGATGCTCCGCCGGCACGGCGCCGACTGGGGGACGTGCCTGGCACTGACGGCGACGGTGGTGGTGGCTTTCCTAGCGACCCTCTCGACCAGCGTCTACGAGGTGCCGCTCAAGCTGCGCCAAGAGCTGGGGCCGCTGCAGCGGCTGAACCTTGCAGCGGCGGCGCTGCGCGCGGCACTGATCGGGGCCGCATTAACCCTGCTGGCCTGGGCGGCAGCAGCGCTGGCCGTGAACGCCGCAGTACAGGTGGCAATCGCATGGAGGCTGCGTGCGCTGGCGGCGCCGGCAGGTCAACCGGCAGGTGTGGTCGACCCAAAGGTGCGCGCCTCCATCCTGCGTGTTGTCGCGCGTACGCTGCCGGGCGTCATCTACTTTGCCATCTCCGGGCAGTTGACGATCTGGTTGTTGTCGCTGTTCGGCACGACGGAAGCGGTAGCTCAGGTCGGGGCCCTGGGCCGGTTGGCAGCAGTGCTCACGGTGTTTTCAGCCCTGGTATCAATGATTGTGGCGCCAAGGTTTGCCCGGCTGGCGGAGAACCGCGCGCTGCTCTTGCGGCGCTACTTTTTCGTTCTGACGGGGCTTTTGCTCGTGTCGAGCCTCATTTGCGGGCTGGTATGGCAGTTCCCCGATGCAGCCCTCTCGATGCTCGGCGCCAACTACCAAGGCTTACAACTTGAAGTGCTTCTCGCGGCGGCCGCGGCTTGTTTGGGACTGGTTGGCAACAGCCTTTCCGGAATGGTGGCTTCGAGGGGGCTCGTATTGAATCCTGTCATCGGCATACCCATCGGAATTGCTGCGAATCTCGTCGCTGTGCTTCTGTCCGACGTGACGACGGCGGTTGGCGTCCTTTCGATGGGGGTCGGCTTGGCTGCGTTTTCCGCCGTCTTTCAAGCCGTCATCTGCAGTTGGCTCCTTTGGCAAAACCGACCCTCAACGGCAACCAGTCGTCTACAAAAATGAAATCAACTGTTCAGCCCTACTCGAAGATACATCGCTGGCGCAGCTGGACGCAACACTTACGCAGGCAGCTCGGGATAAAGGGGCAGAGCCTCTACAAGCTCAGCAACGGCGACTCGTTCGTGCTGCACGCCGGCGACAATATGTCTGACCTCGTATTCATGGGCCGTGACTATGAGCCGTTGGAAAGCGCTTTCTGCCGCCGGCTGTTAAGGCCCGGCGATGTCGCCTTCGATATTGGCGCCAACATCGGCTATTTCACGGCATTGTTTTCGCGATCAGTCGGTGAGACTGGATTGGTCGTCGCTTTTGAGCCGGGGTACCGAACCTATCGGCTACTCACCAGCACGATCGAAACCTTGCGCCTGGTCAACGCCACAGCGTTGCCCGTGGCGCTATGGCGCCGCTCCGAGTTGCTGTCATTCCACAGTTCGTTGTCGGGCGACGATGCTCAGCAGTCAGTGGGCAAGCGCGACAAGATGGGAACCGACGCGGTGCTTTTGCCAGTACCTGGTGTGTCATTCGATGAGTTGATGGCGACGCCTTGGTTTAGCCAACGCCGTTGCCCAACCTTGCTCAAGATTGATGTCGAGGGAGCGGAACCGCAAGTCTTGGAAGGCATGGCAGCGTTCCTCGATCAGTCGGCCTCATTGCCCGCGATGCTGGTTGAGTACAACGCCGAGGCGTTGCGCAGCGTCGGAAACGACCCCCTCGACATGATCAGGCTTCTGACGCCACGCTACGAGCTTCTTTCCACACCCTTGTGCTGGCCTCCCTGGCACGCCACCGGAGCACGCTTCACACCTTTTGACACTTCCGCGGCTGCTCTGCCCAACGCGGAGTTGAACGTCCTAGCCGTGCCCCGGACTGGCTCACTGCGCGAGCGTGTCTTGCAGGCGCTGCCCTGACCATGCTGCAGCTACAGTTTCTCGAGGATCGAATTCCGTGGTTCGGCAGGTTCAATGGCTATGAACAGCTGACGCGTTATCTGCCTGACCAGATAGAGCGGACTGTTTTCTCGGCAGAGCCGGGCCTGCTGCCGCGCCTTCGCGGCAAGTTGCACAGCCTGCGGCACGACCTTGGCCCCGCACCACAGGCTCTGGTGGATGCTCTGGCGCGATTCGGGCGCGTAATGGGGCGGAACCGAAGTGCAGTAGGGCATGTGCTTTACGGTGAACACTTCCTTCCGTACCTTTCCGCCGTGCCCGATTCGACGCTCGAACGCACCGCAATCACCTTCCACCAGCCCTTTGGTCAATGGACCGCACAAGGTCTGGACCAACTTTCCAGGGTGCGGTATCCGATCTTCCTGTTCAATCCAGGAGCGGCGGAATTTGATCCTCATTTGAGATACGCGCCAACGGTCATCCTGCACGGCGTAGACACGGACTTCTTTCGTCCTGCGCCAGATGTATTGCAAGACAGCGGGGCGCCTCGCGTCCTCTATTCGGGCGTCCATCTTCGAAACCTTGACATGCTGGAACGGGTCGTCGACGGACTTCTGCGGGCCAGACGCGATCTGTGCATCGACATGCTCGTCCCGATGGCGCATCGAGAGAAGGCGGCGTTCGCTAGGCTTGCGACGAGGGAGCGTCTGGTCTGGCACGCGGGGCTCGACGAGTTGCAACTCCGTGAGCTTTACCAAACCAGCCGCGTGATGCTGCTTCCGATGCAAGACAGCGGCGCCAACACCGCCGTCGTGGAGGCACTGGCCTGCGGGCTGCCGGTGGTGACCACCGACGTGGGCGGTATACGGGACTACGGCGGGGGTTCTGTGGTCAGTGTGGTGGAACCCGACGACGACACGCACATGGTGGAAACAACGCTTCGAATCCTCGATCACCCCGCGCTCCAGCGCGAACTGTCCACTGCGTCCCGCCAGTTTGCGGAGCACGACCTGTGTTGGCGCCGTGTGGTCGAACAACACATTGACGTGTACTCGCGGGTCATCTCGCCTGCGTAGGCGGCCAATTTGAACTGACAAGCAGACGCCGGATTACTCACGGGCAAACGCCAGACAACCTGTCGCAGTTGCAGACAGGGGCAGGGGTAGGGGTAGGGGTAGGCCAAACAGCGTTGGCCTGACTGGTCGCGCCATTCAACTGACTCACTGCTTCGTTTCGCTTCATTCTGCTACTCGCTGACAACCGGGGCGACTCAAGTGTTCGTTCCAGACCAGCGTGCGCCTGCCAGGCGTTGAGGCAGGAAAGTGAGGCACAGGGCTGCAAATCCTTTGAGGGTTGGCATGGCCAAGAGCGATCGAAGCGCGAACTGGAAGCCCGCAACTCTGCCTCCTCGAGCCCAAGAGCGAACCGCACAAGCAGCGAAGCCTTGAGCTCCCTTAAGGCGCATAGCCTGCTTCCATGGCGCAAACAGCGGTACTTGCGAAGCCTCGCGCCAGCAGGTCGCAGCACCGTTGAGCCAGTCGACATTGCCGGCTGAAGTGAGATTGCCGGAGTGTGTTCGCCATGAACTCAGTCGCTCAGGGTGATACCAGGCACCGCCCCCGTGCCGACACAGCAGATAGGCAAGCCACAAGTCGTACGCAGGCCCGGCTTGAGCGGGCAGTTGCGGCGGCAAGGCGCTAAGCCGGAACATAGCCCCCATCGCGAGAGGAATGGTCTGATTCACCACCAGCGAAGGAAAAGGCTGGTGCAGTGCTGCAACCAACGAAGCGCGCCCCCAGCGCGCCGAGTTGTGTTCTGTTTCGAACAGCATGCGCCTGCCTGCTTCATCCATCAGCCAGTGGTCGCAAAACGCCAGAACAACCTCCGCGTGTTCGATCAATGGCTGGATCAGCGTCTCGACGAACGCAGGCTCAAGTGCGTCATCGTGGTTCAACACCACGACGTACTCACCACGACATTCGCGAAATGCAGTCCAGTGGTTCTTCGCGACCCCAAGTGACGGCTCATTGCGCCTGTAGCGCAAACGAGCATCCGCAAACGAGGCGACGACGGCGGCCAATGAGTCGTCTGGGGAATCGTCGGTGACAACCACTTCGAGCCGCGGCCACGTCTGACCGAGTGCGCTTTGCAACGCCATGCGGATGTGTTCGTGGCGCGACTTGTAGGTCGCTACGACGATGCTGACCAGGGGAAAGTCCATACGGCCGAGTGAGGTCAAGAGCTTCGAGGACGGCCAAGCATTACGAACTGGAAGCCGAACAAGCCAGGGAACCAAGACAAACCCCGACGATTCGCTACGCCACCGATCGTTCGTCCGAGCAGGCTGGAGAAGGGGACATTGCCGTCTGCGTCGCGCCTGATGATCTCGAAGCCTGCCCCTGACATCAACTCAGCCGCAGTGCTCCAGTCGAAGAAGCGTAGGTGGGTGTCATCCATCAGCCCGCCTTGGGTGTAGCGAAATTGCCCCTGCAAAAACTGAAGGCGTTGCTTCCAGAAAAGCACGTTCGGCAGGGCAACAACAATGCTTCCGTCAGGATGGAGACATCCACGCAGGCGAGCGAGCACGACCCTAGGGTCGTGCAGGTGTTCGAGGACGTGAGAGCAGACGATGCAATCGAATCGACCCAGGGTGTCGGGGTCGAAGGTGTTGAGATCAGCAACGGCGACGCGATCCAGGCGCTTTCTGCATTCGACAGCCTCAGCCTCGGAGTAGGTGACGCCAGTCACCTGACAGCCGGGCAACCCCCGCTTCACTGCTTCCCCGAAGATGCCGCCGCCGCAGCCAACATCCAGAAGCGAACGAGTGCTTGGCGGAATCAATCTAAAGACTGCCTCGTTAATCGATTGGTAAATCATGGCGCTGTGTCAGTTCGAGTTTGCTGGGACATATCGGCAAATTTCTTCTCCTTGCGCTCACTGCACTTTCGACAAGAAGGAAACACCTGCAACGACGCGCAACTCGTTAGCGGCGCGATGAGACCGACTTTGGCTGCATCGTCCTTGCGCAATTGGAATGACGAGATCGGCAGCAACTGTGGCTCGTCAAGCTCTTGAGTAGAACCGGCCGATTGCCGACGCCATACCGAGCTGGACCCGTTTAAGCCACCGTGTCCAGGAGCTGTACGGCGAGATCGGGGCGTAGACGCTTTCCCAAAACACTTTGTCCGCCAGCCGAGGAGGAAAACCTCGCAAGCCCCGGCGCAAATAGTTGGTGCGCCACGGCTTGCCGAGTCCAAGCGCGTGAGGGATCAAGGCCGAGCCCTCCTTCAAAGCCATGGCCTCCTTTCCAATAACGCTTGCACGTACGCCGCTCGATTCGATGGCCACGTTCAGGCCATCCTGATCGGTGCGGTCGAAGCAGTCTGCAAACCCAGTGGAGCGATAGGCGGAATTGGCCGACAGGCCAACTGACAGGGGACCAATTTCGTGCGCCATGAGGTCCATGGCCTGTTTCCAACTGACAAGGAAACTGCGGTCGATTGCTCGCACGCCAACAAAGCCTCCATTGACGTACTCAGGCGCACGAAACCTCAGGGTAACGCCGTGGATTGAGTAGTACTCACGCCAGCCGACGCGCCGCGGATGATTTTCGGGAAGAGGTGAATTGACATCTTCGCAAAGCGCGACGCCGCACTTGACCCAGTCGAGCACGTAGGTCCACGGGCAAACGACACAGATATCGGGGTCGATATAAAAAAGCGCATCCACATCTCGCGCCGGACCATCGAACAAGGACAGCATGAAATCTGCCTTGAAGTTCGTAAGGTGATAGTCGGTCTCGAGCGGCAGGAAGACGATCGTCAGTCCGGCATCCACCTGAAGCGAACTGGCTAGGGGCCAGGAGAACATCGGTGTTGGCGTCGCCTTCGACGCCCATTTGGGTAACTCCCCTCGATAGCCCGCACAGATCTGCCCGCGGAACCCTGCACGGTGTAATGAGTTGGCAAGGGCCGCCAATCCGTAGTGATAGTGCCCTTCAAAGAGGGTGCAAACAAGACTATTCATTGATCCTTCTCGTACAACTTCGCGTCCACCAGCATGCGGAACCACAACACCTGAAGAAACGCGTAGAGGAATCCCGCGCGACCATCCAGGAATCCGCCCTGCAATACATAGCGGTAAACAAACAGCAGCGCCGCGCGCCAGTAAGCGGGGGCACGGTAATAAGACCCCTTGTACAGGCGGCGGCGCTCACGCGGGTCGCCAGACAAGCGTGCCTTGATCTGCCCTGCCCCGCCTGCGCCGCCATCAGCACGCAGAAGCTCTGCCGCCTCCATGTCACTCCAACGGTTATGCCGCGCCGTCCATTCGCTCAGGCTGCCGACATTCATGTCGTGAAGCAGCCCGGGCAGGCGCTTGGCAGGCAGATCGGAAACGAAGTGCTGGTCGTACAAGCGGTCCTCGCATCGCGCCGTTCCAGACCGGAACAGGCGAAGGTGGTAGTTGTCGTTCCCACCAAAGCGCAACGGCTTGCCCAAGAAGTAGGTGCGACGTCGAAGAATGAAGCCGGTCGTATCGCCCGGTGACGCGAGCGCGCGTGTGATAGCTTCGACCGCTGCATCGTCCAGAACCTCATCGGCGTCCAGATGCAGTTGCCAAGCGCTTCGCGCACCGAACTCGTCGATCGACCAGTTGCGCTGGTCGGCGTAGTTGGTGAACGCCCGATGAACTACCTCACAACCGAGACGATGAGCAATATCGACCGTGTCGTCGGTCGACCCTGAATCAACGACCAACAAGCTCGGCGACAGGGCAAGAGCGGCGCGCAGCGTTCGCTCGATGACGTGGGCGGAGTTGAAGGTCAGCACGATCACGCCCAATGCAGTGCCGCTCGGCACAGGGCTGGCCCGAGCAGTGTCGACCGCGCTGGCAGGCGCCGGCTGTCCAGCGTGCATCGATCGCGCTGACGACGTCATCGACGCGTCCTCAGCCCGCCACCAGTGCGCGAAAGTACGCGATCGTCGGCGCCAACCCGTCCTCGAGAGACACCTTGGGTTCCCAGCCGAGCTGGCTTTTCGCGATCGTGATGTCGGGTCGGCGCTGCTTCGGGTCATCGCTCGGCAGTGGCTTGAACACCAGCTTCGACTTGCTCCCGGTCATTCGCAGGATGGTCTCGGCGAGTTGCACCATCGTGTACTCGCCCGGGTTGCCAATGTTCACCGGCCCGGTCAACGCAGCATCGCTGGCCATCATGCGCACGATGACTTCGACCAAGTCTTCGACATAGCAGAAGCTGCGCGTCTGCTGGCCGTCGCCGAAGATGGTGATGTCCTCGCCGCGCAGCGCTTGGACGATGAAGTTCGACACCACACGGCCGTCATTCGGATGCATGCGCGGGCCATAGGTATTGAAGATGCGCACCACCTTGATCTGCAAAGCATGCTGGCGGTGGTAATCGAAGAACAGCGTCTCCGCGCATCGCTTGCCCTCGTCGTAGCAGGCACGGATGCCGATCGGGTTGACGTTGCCCCAGTAGCTCTCGGGCTGCGGATGCACCGCCGGGTCGCCGTACACCTCGCTGGTGCTGGCCTGCAGGATGCGCGCGCCCACCCGCTTGGCGAGCCCCAGCATGTTGATGGCGCCGTGAACGCTGGTCTTGGTCGTCTGTACCGGGTCGTGCTGGTAGTGGACAGGCGACGCCGGGCACGCCAGGTTGTAGATCTGCCCGACCTCGACATACAGGGGAAAGGTAACGTCGTGTCGCTGGAACTCGAAGTACTCGGAGCTCAGCAGGTGCCGGATGTTGTTGCGACTGCCGGTGTACAGGTTGTCGATGCACAGCACGTCGCGCTGGTCCTTCACCAGGCGGTCGCACAGGTGTGAACCCAAGAAGCCGGCGCCGCCGGTGACCATGATGGTGTCGTTCATTGAGGACCCTTGGGCTTGATGGTGTTGCCTCGGAGCGTAGCGGCGCTTGAGATTCGCCTTGGAGCGTGCAGCAATGCTTCACGCGCAGATGCAATGCACAGGCCGACAAACAGCCAGCAATAAGCATTGGCCGTTCCCAAACCGGTGATCTGTCCGGATAAGAGAGAAAGGCTGGCGAAGGCAAACGTCATCATCGGCATCGGATCCGAGGTGCGCCGAGTGCTGTTGAAGACCAGTTTGGCGAGCCAAACGATCAGCATCAGGCGAAGCACGATGTAACAGACACCGAAGATCGGCCCGAGGTCAAGCATGTGACGGGAGAAATCCGCTTCCCCCAACCAGCCGACCTTAACGCCATCCACTTCAGCGCCTAGGATGATGCTGGCGTTACCGCCGTACCCCAAGCCGTATCCCAGCACGGGGACATCACCGATCAGGCGTGTGAAGTGGATCAAACCTAGGAAGGCTCGACCGCCAATACCGCCGCTGGCGCTTTCATTGGAGGCAGCATGATTCCAGCGGGTCATGAAGGTTTCAAAGCCATCGGGAAACACCACTGGATACAGAGTGATGGCAATGATGACGAGGCAGATTGGAAGGAGGACCGCCTTCAATTTGAGTGCGCCTCCCTTACCGACCAGCGCAAGGCCGATGGCAAACATCAACATGACACCGCATGTCAGGATCGCGCCGCGACTACCGCTGAGGCCAATGCAAGTCAGCAATCCGGCCGAGCAAATGCCCAGAAAAAGCGGACTTGGTCTTGGCTTGGGAAGTAGCAATAAGCCCATCAAGAGGGCAAATGAAGACCCAATGAACAGCCCCTGGCCACCTGGCGAGGTGAAGGTTCCCGTCGTGCGGATACGTTCGACTGTGATACCCACACTCTTGAACTGGAGCTCCTGTTCCTCGGCCACGCCAACGTTGATGGGCGCGTCGGGCGGCGAGGCGAACTGTGCGAGCACCAACACGCCCATCGGGACTGCCAGCATCAACGTCACGCGGGCGAATCGCAACAGGTCTTGACGGCGGAACTGCGCGCCGATGAGAAAGGCCAACGGCAGATAGAAGAAATAGCTGCGCCAGCCATAAACGCCGAGGATGAGGCGAATGTTGTCCAGGCCAAAAATTCCGACCTGCAAAAAGAACAAAAATACGCCAAAGCCGCACAGGAAAAAGCTCAAAGAACACCACGCCTGATTGCGCGGCCACAGCGCGAACCTGAACGCCAGCAGGTAGGCGTAGATCACAAACGGATCGCGAACGAAGAAGATGTACTGGCCGAGTTGGGGCGCGATGTACTTGCGGATGGCCCCTTCGAAGATCACCAGCAGATAAATAAGCATTACCGTCCACACCAGCCGCGTGCGCGCCCGCTCGCGAGCGGGGCTCATCACGGCAGCGCCAGCGCCCACGCCTGCGCGTGG
>VYKX01000022.1_pt2 | contig 65406 bp, 47 predicted proteins | sample 5114471 | NCBI WGS metagenome assembly VYKX01 (sample SAMN12291785, study PRJNA351875) | freshwater metagenome | isolation source: freshwater lake | place: USA: Michigan, Gull Lake | collected 2013-08-08
TTACAATACGGGCACATTTACCGCCACGGCCACCAATGCGGGCACACCCTCTTTCCAATGGTTTTTAAATGGAAGCCCCATCGGTGGGGCAACCTTATCCTCCTACACCAATACCGCTTTGGATGACAACGATGTAGTCACCTGCACCATGCTGCCAGGCCTGAGTGGTTGTACGCTCGTGCCACCTTACACTTCCAACTCCATTACCAATAAAGCCGTGCCAGCTCCAACAAGTATCGACTTTTACCTCTCAGGCACCATTTCAACTACTGCCTGCACAGAGGCTATCGAACAAGTAGTATGGAAGATTGCAGATCTGGTAAACACTCAGGCTACCGGGAATAACCTGATAAAAATTAACGCAACCGGTTGGAATGGTGGTGCCGCTTCTTGGAATACCGTGGCAAACAATGGTTACCTAGAGTTCACTGCAAGTGAAACAAACACAGAACGCATGATTGGGCTAAGCACAACCAATGCCAGCGAAAGCTTTACTACGATCCAATACGCGATTTACTTAGTGAATAACGGGACAGTGAGAGTCTACGAATCAAACTTGGATCGGGGCGCTTTTGGATCTTATGCGACAAACGATGTCTTTCGGGTAAGTGTGGAAGCCAATGTGGTAAAGTATTTTAGAAATGACGTTCTTTTCTACACGAGTACAGTTACACCTACGCTTCCACTTCTTGTCGATATTTCAATCAATCAAACCGGTGGAACGGTCACCAATGCTCGTGTTGTCAATAACTCAAATGCAGGTTCATTTGCCGTAACGGCCATCAATGCAGGGGTCAACCCCAATTTTAACTGGCAGGTAAATGGTTTCACCGTGCAAACGGGCACAAGCACAACGTATACCAATACGTCCCTAGTGTCCGGTGATGTAGTCACCGCTATTTTAACGCCAAATCTGGGTGGATGCTCGTTGACCAATTACACCTCCAATTCCATCACAATTAATGGCCCCGGGGCATTACCCACCACCTGGACAGGCGCCATCAATACTAATTGGTATGATGCAGCGAATTGGAGCAACGGTATACCCACTAAATTTAAATCTGCAATTATCAACTCGGGTACACCCAACAATGTTTCGTTGAATGCTTCTGCCAATGTCTATGACATCACCGTTCAACCAGGAGCCACTTTCACCATTGCTGGAACGAATCAACTTTACGTATTCAGGAATTTCACCAACAACGGTACTTTTGTCGCTAACTCCAGCCGTGTGCATTTTGTTGGTTGCTCCAATGCGAGTTTGTTAAGTTCGGCAGGCACACAAACATTTTTTAACGCAACGGTTAACACAAGTTTTGGCCTGACGATTTCCTCTGGCACACATCAGGTATCCAATAACTTTACATTCACCAATGGAATTGTTACGCAAAATGCCATATTGTTATTTTTAGCCGGATCATCAACAACAGGAGCTAGTGCATTGAGTTATGTAAATGGCCCAGTACAAAAGGCCGGAACAACCGCTTTCACTTTCCCGACAGGGAGCGCCACACGTTTTGCGCGCATAGGAATTGGAGCACCGACTGCTTCAACCACGTTCACGGCTCGTTATTTCTCCGCGCCATTTGGCACGTACACCAATGCCGCAACGCCTGCACCCGTATTCAATAATGTGAGTGCCCGCGAATATTGGACACTCAACCAAACTGTGGGATCAGGTAATGCTACTGTAACTTTGTTTTGGGAAGATTCGCAATACAGCCAAATCAATGATTGCAGTACTGCAGACCTGCGCGTTGCCCAATACAATGGAACAGCTTGGCAAAATAATAACAATGTGGTGACCACCACGGGCGCATGTTCACTATCCAGCGCGTTGGCCGGAACGGTTAGTACTACAGCCGTGGTTACTCAATTTGGCCCATTAACATTTGGCTCACTTTCCAATACTGTCAATCCATTGCCGATCGTTTTAAAGAACTTCACGGCAAACTTGGTCGATCTGCAATCAGTATCTTTGAACTGGGTGACTTCGTCTGAGCTTAACAACGATTTCTTTGAACTACAACGGTCAACTACCGGGGAGTCATTTGAAAAAATTGGAACGGTGAAAGGTGCCGGCACTACGGTGAAAGAAACGCGTTACCAATTCAATGATAAATCCCCTGTGAGAGGAATCAACTATTATCGCTTGAAGCAAGTTGACTTTGATGGGAAGCACACCTACTCTGACTTAGTTTCCATTGAGGTTGATTTTGACGTCCCTGTCATCCCTGTGTTCTTACCCACTTTATTTCCCAACCCAACAGATTCAGAAAACATCAACGTGCGCGTTGAAACATCTGATAAGCAAGAGCCCGTTCGCCTTCGTATTCTGGATCAACTCGGAAAGGTGGTATTCGTTTCAACCATTGAAAACGCGGATGGTCAACCAATGGAAATTAAACTAGCAAGCAAATTAGCCGCTGGTCTTTACATCGCCTATTTTGAACAGGGTGTCAAGCGCGAAATGATTCGCTTGGTGATAAAAGAATAAATTGGACTATGGAAGAGGGCGTTAAGCGTGAAAGGCTTCCGCTTTCTTGCATGATTTCTGTTTGTTATCGAGCAATGTGTTATTATTCGAGCTACTGACTTTTTTAAAGGTTAACTTATTTTTACAAAAATGAGCGAAACAAAAATCCAAATACCGTCTCGTGATTGCTTCCAGCTCGACTCCATCTTGTTGGAAGCTAAGTTATCTGCAAAAGGTGTAGTACAACTTGCTGGCGGTACTGGTATCAAAAAAGAATTTTACCTGAACTTCGCCCGCTATCTGCAAGAACAAGGTTACCATGTTTTACTATTTGACTATCGCGGCATTGGCGGATCAAAGCCCAAATCGCTGCGCGGTTTTGAAGCCAAAAATCATGAGTGGGGACAAAAAGATATGGCAGCCATATTGGATTGGCTATATGATCGCTATCCCTTATTGCCCAAATTTTTAATTGGGCATAGCGCAGGTGGTCAACAACTGGGTATGATGGACAATCATCACAAATTCTCAAAAGCACTTTTAATTTCAAGTTCAACGGGCTATTGGAAATGGATTGCCTCGCCTTACAAATACTTTACGCTTTTTGTTTGGCACGGCCTTACGCCACTTATGCTCAACACCGTTGGCTACTTGCCAGCCACCTGGTTTGGGTTGGGTGAAGACTTACCTAAAGGAGTGGCTGCGGAATGGCGAAGCTGGTGCTTAAATTCTACATACTTTGGAAAGTACTTTGGTACTGTCATTCAAAAGCAGTTTTACAGCGAAGTGAAAATACCCATGCACTTTCTCTATCCCGAAGACGACACAATTGCCACTGATAAAACCGTTGAAAGCCTGCGCGGATTTTATACCAATGCCACTACAACCACTGAAAAAATAATCCTCGCAGAAAACCATTTGCAAAAAGTTGGACATCTTGGATTTTTCTCACGCAAATCAAAAGGACAATTGTGGGGGAAGGCAGCTGCATATCTTGATGAAAATTGATTGGAAGATCACTTTGCACAACGTCAGCTTTAGAATTAAAAAAGGAGTAGCCCCGACAGGAATCGAACCTGTATCAAAAGTTTAGGAAACTTCTATTCTATCCATTGAACTACGGGGCCATTGCTTTTAAGAACTCCTTACCAACTCCGGACTTTAAATACTTTTCTCGAACTCTAGCTTGGGTGCGCAAATGTAACGATTCAGTATAAATCGATTGCCAAGGAGTATAGCCTTTTGTCGATTTTGTTTTGCCAGCATTATGCTCCGACAAACGCTTTGAAACATCATTTGTCATTCACACATATATGCGACTGTCAACTAAGCTTCTGATTGCGTAAACGAAATACATAATCGTAACAAACAGTGGGAAACCTCCCTGCCTGCCGGCAGGCAGGTATTCTATCCATTGAACTACGAGGCCAAGAACGAAGGCAGCAAAGGTATAAAAAATACGTTGTGGCTGCTCTCTCAGAACGAGAAAAATGGCTTTTGCCATCGATCGTCACCAAGATAAAAACGGATGTCTTTGGCCACGATGACTGCGAATTCAAACCAATTTTGAAGGCCGATCAATTCAGCAAATTAGAATCATTCTCAAGAAGAAAACGCGTTCATAGAAGTCAAACAACCCAAACAAGTAACGTGATGCCAACTGTCCACTCATGTAAAATCAATAACCATTTCTTCGGGCAGGCGTGTAACTTGCACCATTTATATCCGACTAAAAAAACAAACCTTTCGATTCTTGGTTAATCAGGCTGTTTTCGTCTGTAACCCTAGCATTGGCGAGTTAATCTAATGAAAAATATTTTTTATATCACTGTATTATTAAGCGTAAGTTACTTTGCCGCGGCCCAAACTGAAGAAATCCTCAAAGGCAACGGAAAAATCACAGGCATTGTGCGAGATTCTACAAACACTCAACCCGTTGAGTTTGCTAACATTGCGTTGATAGACCCAAAGACAAACAAGCCAATAAATGGTTCGGTAGCCGATGAAAAAGGCAAATTTTCTATTGTAAAAATTCCGAACGGAAGTTATTTCGTTGACATTTCGTTTATCGGATACAGAACAAAAAGATTACCTATCAAGATTGCTGAGAAGAAAGGAGACATCGAATTGGGTTTTGTAACACTTAGCCCCAGCGACAAAGTGCTAAACGAAGTAGTCGTTCAAGGTCAAAAAAACCTGATTGAGGAAAAGGTGGATCGCACGATTTACAATGCTGAAAACGATGCCACAACCCGCGGAGGCGATGCCACAGACGTGCTCAAGCGAGTGCCTATGCTCTCGGTGGACCTAGACGGAAACGTGTCGATGAGAGGCAGTCAGAACATTTTGGTATTGATTAACAACAAGCCTTCTACCATTACGGCAAGCAGCGTGGCCGATGCATTGAAGCAGATACCTGCCGACCAAATAAAAACAGTAGAAGTAATTACATCGCCTTCTTCGAAGTATGATGCCGAGGGAACGTCCGGTATCATCAACATCATCACCAAGAAAAACACGCTGCAAGGCCTCACCTTAAACGTAGATGCAAGCGCTGGTTTGCGAGGTTCTAACTTAGGCTTAAACGGAAACTACCGTACAGGTAAGATGGGTTTTTCACTAGGCGGCTTCGGGCGATCTAACTACAACCAACCGGGTAGTTTTACGAATAATCAATCAACCTATGAATTTAACGATTCTTTGCAAACTCGCGGACAACTGCTTTCTACAAACATTCAATCGGCAGATACGAGAGTTGCAAATATTTTTGGTCAATACACATTGGGTTGGGATTATGATATCGACAAGAAAAACTCGTTGGCGGCATCCTTACGATATGGCTTGCGCAACAATTACAACTGGCAAGATGGCTTACGCACGAACCGCAATGGAACTGATGTTTCGCTGAGCAACGTGAATACTGATGACAAATCGGGGACTTCTGATTTCAGCTTAACCTATACTAAAACATTTGACAAACCTCAGCGAGAATTGAGTTTACTAGGGTTGTACAGCGTAAATAACCGTACCAACGATTTTGTTGATCAACAATTAAACGTTGTAGTGCCTCCTAGTAGAGTATTCAGAAAAAATGATAACAAGAGCAAGAACGAAGAAATGACAATACAGCTTGACTATCAGACACCCGTTGGCAAAGGATCTATTTTAGAAATGGGAGCCAAACAAATTATAAGACGTGTAAATAGCGATTTCGTCACACGGTTTGCTGATGCAGATGGAATTTATGATCCTCCAACAACTGATGTGAATTTATCCAATGCACTTTTTTACAATCAAAATGTAACGGGCGGCTATACATCTTTCACAACCCAACTTGCAAAAACACTTAGCTTGAAGGCAGGCGGCCGCTATGAGTACACCACCATCGATGCATTTAAGCGCAATAGTGAAAAATTGGAGATTCCTGACTACGGTATTTTTGTGCCCAGCATAAATGCATCAAAGCGCTTTAAAAATGGAAGCGCAGTGAAGCTGGGTTACAACCGCAGAATTCAACGGCCATCGATCCAATTTCTAAACCCAAATATTCAGCAGAGCAATCCGCTGAATATCACGTTTGGAAATCCTAATCTTCAACCTGAGTTCACGAACAACTATGAACTATCCTACAATACCTTCGTAAAAGGAAGCTCCATCAGCATTTCGAGTTTCATGAGAAATACGTTTGGCTCTATCCAACCTGTGCGCGACACTATTCCGGGTTTGCCTGGTGGCGTTCAAACCTCCTATCAAAATATTGGAAATGAAGATGCGTATGGTGCCAGCATTTTTGCAAACGTGAGTGCGGGCAAGCTTTCACTGAATGGTGGTGTTGATACCTACTATGCTGTGTTGAGCAACAACGTGACCGATCGAAGGTATAATGCAAGTAACTCAGGCTGGGTGTACAATGCGCGGTTATTTGGAAGCTATAACTTAGCCAAGGGTTGGGGACTTCAGTTTTTCACTTTCTATCGTGGACGTCAGGTACAATTGCAGGGAACCCAGGGAGGATTTGGTGTGTACAGCCTCAGCCTGCGAAAAGATCTGCCGAATAAAAAAGGAAGTATTGGTTTTGGTGCCGAGAACTTCTTCTACCCATCGATCACCATTCGCAACGAACAAAATTCTCCGCTACTTAGTCAGAACATTGTTAACGAAATTACAAACCTCAATTTCAAAGTAACATTCAGTTATCGCATTGGTAAAATGAGTATGGAGGCACCGCGCAGACGGAAGAAATCCATCAACAATGATGACATGAAAGACGAAGGCGGTGGTGGAGATGGTGGCCAAGGTGGCGCACCTGCAGTAGCAGGTGGCGGTGGCGGACGCCCACAAGGTGGCCCTCCTGTAACGATTCCTTCGACTGCAAAACCTGCACAATCAACACCAGCCAAAGCTGACACAATTACATACGAGGCGGCAGGCACTTGGAATTACACCATCGAATCACCACAAGGCGGAGTGGGTACGTTGAAAATTAAGAAAGAGGGAAGTATTTACTCAGGCACAATTGCTAGCAACCGATCGCCACGCGAAAATCCATTGAAAGATGTCGTATTTAAAAACAATGAGTTAAGCTTTACTTACGAAGTCAACTTTGGAGGAAACACTGCGGTAATAGCTGTCAAAGGCATTATCACCAAAAATCAATTTGCTGGCACAATGTCTGTTGGGCAATTTGGATCGTTCCCCATGAATGGGACAAGAAAGGTGGAATAATAACGATTGCTCGTAATTCAAACAAAGCCTCGGGGATTATCCTCGAGGCTTTTTATTGAACTCAATCTTCATTTTTTGGTTTTTGTGATCACTAATCCTTTCGCGACATTTGGGTAAACTCAATTACCCATGAAACAGTTGCGTACTCTCTTGATATTACTTACCACCATCCTCCTTGTTCAATGCAAGAAAACAACCAACCAACCAGCAAGGGTACAGATTAACCCAGCTTTTGCCGAATTTATTTCTACCTACTCGACCGGTGTAATCGGCTCGGGCTCATCGATCCGAATCATCCTTTCTAAAGAAGCTGTTGACTCTACTTCTGTCGGGCAAGAAACTTCGGTGAAGCTTTTTGAATTTAGTCCGTCATTAAAAGGAAAGACAACGTGGCTCGATCGAAGAACGCTGGAATTCAAACCTGAAACCAGAATGAAGTCCGGGCAAGTTTATACGGTAGCGTTCAAACTCTCAAAACTTTTTGAAGTGCCCAAGGAGTTGGCTTCATTTGATTACTCCTTTCAAATCATGCCTCAGCACTTTGAGTTGACTATCGACAACGTTAAGCCTTACGTAAAAACAGAACTTAAGAAACAAAAGATTGAGGGAACATTACTAACAGCTGATTACGCAGAGACCGAGGCAGTAGAGAAGATCGTGTCGGCCCAACAAGAGGGAAAAAATCTAAAAATCAATTGGCAACACGGTGGCGAAGGAAAACAACACACCTTTATTATTGAAGATGTTGCCCGCAAAGAAGAAGCAAGCTCGGTGATGTTGTCGGCAAACGGAAAAGCCATTGGTGTGGATCGCACCGAAGAAGAAAAAGTAGAAGTGCCTTCGCTCAGCGATTTTAAATTGACGACCACGAAAGTAATTCAAAATCCTAACCAATATGTGGTCTTACAATTTTCTGATCCTATCAAAGAGAAGCAACAACTACTCGGCTTAATTACTATCGGTGAAGATCGTAATCTCACCCTCGACTTTGATATTCACGATAACGAAATCTGGGTCTACCCTCCTATTCGCCAAGCAGGAACGAAAACGATTTATCTCGAAGCAGGCATTCGAAATATCAATGATTATAAAATGAAGCAAGCTGCCACTACAGAAGTGCTGTTTGAACAATTGAAACCCGAAGTGCGATTCTTGGGCAAAGGCTCGATCCTTCCCAGTACCGATGGTCTGATTCTGCCTTTCGAAGCGGTCAATCTAAAAGCAGTAGACGTCAGCATCAACAAAATATACGAAAGCAACATTCTTCAGTTTTTACAAAACAATCGGATCAATGGATCGAGTGAGTTGCACCGCGTGGGTAAAAATGTACTAAAGAAAACGATTCAGCTAGACAACACCGGCATCACTGATTTAGGAAAATGGAATCGCTTTACATTGGATTTGGCAAAACTACTCAACACCGAGCCCGGAGCCATTTACCAAATCTCTTTAAAGTTTAAGAAAAAATATTCGGCTTATCTCTGCGAAGGTGAAACAGAAACAGAAGTGGAGATTGACGATAGTGAAGAAACGGAGTACTCAGGTTATCGCGAATACTACTATGAAAATGATTACGACTATTACGATGGCGACTACGACTGGAACGAGCGCGACAATCCTTGCAATACCTCCTATTACTCTTCTTCTCGCAAGGTTCAAAAAAATGTACTCGCTTCAGATCTCGGTCTAATCGCTAAACGAGGAGATGATGGCACTACTTCTGTTTTTGTAACGGATTTAAAAACTACTGCCCCGCTCTCTGGAATAGCCGTAGAAGTTTACGATTTTCAACAACAACTTCTCTCCACACTCACAACAGATAGTGAAGGCAAAGCGGTTTACTATTCGAAAGAATCTCCTTTTGCATTAATTGCTAAAAACGGAGTACAGCGCGGCTATATGCGTTTAGTCGATGGCGAATCATTGTCACTGAGTGGCTTTGATGTATCGGGTGATGCGCTCAGCAAAGGGCTGAAAGGATTTTTGTATGGCGAGCGTGGTGTATGGCGCCCGGGCGATTCGCTCTACCTCAGTTTTATTTTGGAAGACAAGAACAAAGTACTTCCGCCTACGCATCCGGTCGTCTTTGAATTGCAAAATCCACAAGGGGTGGTTACCAGTCGCCTGGTCAGATCCACTTCTGAGAATGGATTCTATCGCTTTGCCACGATGACTTCGCCAGATGCACCAACGGGCAATTGGATGGCGCGTATAAAGGTAGGCGGCACCGAATTTAGTCAAAACATAAAAATTGAAACGGTCAAACCCAATCGCTTAAAAATAAATTTAAACCTCGGAAGCGAGCGACTTACTTCCCGGCAAGTACAAGGCGATTTAAATGTAAAGTGGCTGCATGGCGCGCCCGGAAAAAATCTAAAAGCGGAGTTTGATGTCACGGTACTAAAGAGCAATACTGCATTTGTAAAATATGACGACTTCGTTTTTGAAGAGCCTTCGTCCAATTTCAATTCTGAAACACAAACTTTCTTTGAAGGATTCACCAATGCTGATGGCAACGCTTCAATGAGCGCTTCTCTTCCTGAGGGCAATTACCCCGGGTTCATGATAGCCGTTTTCAGAGGAAAAGTTTTTGAAGAGAGTGGTAATTTCAGCATTGATCGATTCGCACTTCCCTTCTATCCGTTTGAATCTTACGCAGGACTTCGCGTGCCAAAAGGAGAAGAATACAGTGGCATGCTTTATACCGACACACCCCAAAAGATAGATTTAGTTTTCTTGGACATCGATGGCAGGCCGGTTGACAGAAACAAAGTATCTGTCAACCTATATCGCCTGGAACGATATTGGTGGTGGGACAATACCTACGACAACATTGCCAACTACGTAGAGGGCAACAACTCAAGCTTGATAGCAAAAGAGAATATCAATACCGTTGGCGGAAAAGCAAGTTGGTCTTTTAACATTGCCAATGCCGACTGGGGCACGTACTATATCAAAGTGTGCGATCCAGTCTCAGGTCATTGCACGGGCAAAATTATTTATGTCGATCAGCCGGGATACTTTGGTCGCAATAGCCGCGATGAAACAAAAACCGCAGCTACTCGCCTGACCTTTGCTTCTGATAAAACAAAATACAACGTAGGTGAAAAAATAAATTTGTCTATTCCCGGCAGCGGAGAAGGCCGTGCACTGGTCTCTATCGAGAATGGAAGTAAAATTCTTTCTACCCGTTGGATTGAAACAAAGAAAGGCGAAAACAAACTTTCCATAGATGCCACCGCTGACATGACGCCCAATATTTTTGTGAACGTCACGCTACTGCAACCACATGCGCAAACCATTAACGATTTACCGATTCGCTTGTATGGCATCATCCCCATCGGAATCGAAAACCCAAAAACACATTTGGAGCCCGTCATTGAAATGGCCAACGAAATTGAACCGGGGCAAGAAGTGAAAATCAAAATTTCAGAAAAATCAAAACGCAAGATGACCTTTACCCTTGCGATGGTGGATGAAGGGTTGTTAGACATCACGCGATACAAAACACCCGAGCCGTGGAATAAATTTTATGCGCGGGAAGCATTGGGTGTAAAAACCTGGGATTTATTCGATGACGTGATGGGCGCGTTTGGCTCACGCATTGAACGAATACTGGCAGTCGGTGGCGATGCCGAGTTACGTGCCAAAGAAGATGATCCGCGTGCCAATCGTTTCAAGGCAGTGGTAAAATATTTTGGTCCGATTACTATTGATGGAGGAAGTCACGAATTAAAATTCACGATGCCGCAATATATCGGCTCGGTAAAAGTGATGGTAGTAGCAGGCTATGAAGGTGCTTATGGAAATACAGAAAAAGCAGTGCCCGTTCGCAAGCCACTAATGGTATTGACCACGTTGCCACGCGTGCTTGGCCCAGACGAAAAAGTAAAACTGCCCATTACCCTTTTTACACAAGACAAGAAATTGAAAAATGTAAAAGTAGAAGTGAAAGTAGCGGGCGCAGTTTCACTGGCTGGTGAATCCACAAGGTCTATTGTTATTCCTCCCTCCGGAGATCTTACGATTGATTTCGATCTAAACGTAAAATCCGAAACGGGTATTGGAAAAGTAACAGTGATTGCCACGTCTGGCAACATCAAGTCTACAGACGAAATTGAAATAGAAGTTCGAAATCCAAATACGCCCATCACACAAGTGAGCGAGATGTATGTAGAGGCAGGCAAGTCATGGAATAGTGCCATCATTCCTGTTGGCGTTGCTGGCTCCAATTTCAGCACGCTGGAAGTGTCATCCATCCCTCCTATCAACCTGGGCTACCGCTTGCGCTACTTGATCGAATATCCGCACGGATGTATCGAACAAACGACTTCAGCTGTTTTCCCTCAGTTGTATTTAGATGTGGTGAAAGAATTAACCGATTCGGAAAAATCCAGAACCAAAAACAATATCACACGAGGAATCGAGCGATTGAAATTATTCACCGCGCGAGATGGTGGCTTCGGCTATTGGCCGGGTTACCAAGATTCTGATCAGTGGGGAACCACCTATGCGGGTCACTTCCTGTTATCGGCTATCGACAAAGGATACTATGTGCCCGATGATATGATGAAGCGTTGGAAAAAATACCAGAAGAACAAAGCAGCCGAATGGCGAAGCAATCTCCACGCAGGTTACTATAACACCGATTTGATTCAAGCCTATCGCCTCTACACGTTGGCATTGGCCGGTGTGCCGGAGTTAGGCGCCATGAATCGTCTGCGTGAGTTAAAAGAAACAACCTTGCAAGCCAAGTGGATGCTGGCAGCAGCCTACGCGAAGGCGGGCCAGCCTGAAGCGGCTCAAGCATTGGTAGCTAACCTTACCATGCAAATAAAACCGTATCAGGAAATGTCTGATTCTTATGGTAACGACCTGCGCGATAAAGCAATCATTCTTGAAACGTTGGTGCGACTCAACGAAAAAGCAAAAGCATTTGAGTTAGTGCGCGAAATTTCGAAATCGTTAAGCAACCAAAATTATTGGATGAGTACACAGACAGTAGCGTATTGCTTAAAATCGATTGGTCAATTCGTTGCTTCAGAAAAACGAGGCGGCCTCGCCTTTACCTATACCTACAATGGCAAATCGATTAATGCCTCTTCGCAATTGCCGCTGGCACAAATACCATTAGAAATAAAAGGCGTGCAAAAAAATTCGATCAATCTAACTAACTCGAGTAGTGCAGGGCTCTTTGTACGCGTCATCAACATCGGCACGCCTTCTCGTGGCAATGAAGAAGCACAGCAATCTAATCTAGTTGTGAGTACTTCGTTCACCGACTCGAAAAGAAATGCAATTGACGTAACCAAGTTGGAGCAGGGCACCGAGTTTTATGCAACTGTCACGGTAAAAAATCCCGGGTTGCGCGGCTTGTATGAAAATATGGCACTCGCACAAGTGTTCCCATCCGGTTGGGAGATCAACAACCTGCGCCTCACCGATGACGAAGGCACAGAGAAAACAGATCGTGGCGACTACCAAGACATCCGCGATGATCGGGTGTACACCTATTTCAGTTTAGGTGCCGGCAGACAACGTACCTTCCGTGTATCACTCACTGCGAGTTTCAGTGGCACGTTTTATTTACCGGGTGTAAGCTGCGAGGCCATGTATGATCACAGTGTGAGTGCCAAAGAAAAAGGGCAAGTGGTGGAAGTGGTGAAGAGAGTGGTGCAGTAATAAACGTGAGGATTGGTGCAGACGTACTATAGTTACAAGCGAAATACCCGCAATTGAGTTGCGGGTGACCTAATCTTGGCAGTAATATAGCCATGAACCATTTGGCCATCTCACAGTTGGTACTCTTCTCTGCCCAAATAAATGATAATTATTATTAATTTTAGAAAAATATCAATCTATGAAATGGCCATTAAGTTGTCTACATCCAACGGTATGATAATGCTGGCCATTCCAAGTGACCATAAAAACTAAACATTAACACATGAAAACCAAGCATTTCTACCTTCTTATCTGCCTGAGCTGCTTAATTGGCACCGCGAAGGCGAACAATCTTGTTATTGGAACCCCAACAGTATCAGGTGCCAACCTCCAGTTTACTATCCAATGGGACAATAGCTGGAACACCGCTTTGGGGCCAACTAACTACGATGCCGTTTGGGTTTTTGTAAAAAGGCAAGTCTGCAGTGGTGCTCAAACCTGGGATCATTCTCTTTTAAGCACTATTTCAGGCAACCACTCCGTTACCGGTGGTGTTTTACAAGTTGATGCTGTCAGTGACGGTGTTGGTGTCTTTATTCGAAGATCAGCAACCGGTAATGGAAACATTACATCATCAACAGTAACACTTGCTCTGCAAACAGCGGCAAATTTGGTTGATAATTTTCAGGTGTTTGGTATTGAAATGGTTTTTATACCCACCGGTAATTTTATAATTGGTGATGGTGTCTCTAGTAACGGGTTTAACGGCGTAACTATTACCGCGGCCACACAGGCTGCCGGTTTTGCTACTGCAGGGGCATATCAAGTTGGTAGCTTTGGTTCAACTGGCAGTCCAAGCCTTCCATCCGCATACCCTCAAGGGCATAATGCCTTTTACTCTATGAAATATGAAGTTAGCCAAGAACAATATGTTAGATTTTTAAACTCACTTACCTTTAACCAGCAAACTGCACGCACCAATATTTCTCCGGCTTCTGCAACCGGTTCTTGGCCTATACAAACAGCTGCCCCAAACAATGCTCGAAATGGAATACGTATTATGACTCCAGGTACAGCTACAACAACGCCAGCTATTTACGGGTGCGACTTAAATGTGAATGGCTCCTTTAATGAAGCAGCTGACGGCCAAAATGTTGCTTGCAACTGGCTATCATGGCCCGACTTAATGACTTACTTGGATTGGTCTGGTTTGCGCCCTATGACAGAAATGGAATATGAAAAAGTTTGCAGAGGAACCGTACCTTTTGTTGCCAATGAATATGCCTGGGGCAGTACAACTATTTTACAGGCCACCTCGGTTGCATTAACCAACGGAGGCCAAGGTGCTGAAGTTTCAACCGCCTCTGGTAATGGCTTGTGTGCGTATGGATCTGCAAATGCTACTACTTTTGGTCCACTTCGTTGTGGTTTTGCTGCCGGTGCTGCCACCACCCGCGTTCAAGCTGGCGCATCTTATTATGGGGTAATGGATATGAGCGGTAATGTTTTTGAACAATGTGTAGGTGGTCGTAGTTTCGATTATAGCAGTTTTAATGGTTTAAACGGTGATGGCACCATAACAGCGGCCGGTTTATTTAATACGGCTAACTGGCCTACAGCTGGTGGTGGTAATGCTGGTGGGATTACAAGAGGTGGTTCATTTAATTCAGGAGCACCAGGTGAATTAAGACTTAGTGATCGCAGTCGAATGGATAATAATACTAATCAATCAAAACAAGCTGTTGTTGGTGGCAGGGGAGTAAGAATTCCATAATTGTCAGAAAAGCTTGAACAAGTTACTACCTATAGTATTATTAGTGTTTACAGTTAACTCCGTTATAGCACAATATACGGGTGGTGATAACGAAGGGTATAGTGATGGAACTTTAATACAATCTACTTGCCCGGACCTTACCCCAAATTTTATCTATTATGGTGGTAATGACGATGGGTATAGTGATGGAACCTTAACACAATCTACTTGTACCAACCTTACCCCAAATTTTATTTATTATGGTGGTAATGACGATGGGTATAGTGATGGAACCTTAACACAATCTATTTGTACCAACCTTACCCCAAATTTTATCTATTATGGTGGTAATGACGATGGGTATAGTGATGGAACCTTAACACAATCCATTTGTCCCGACCTTACCCCAAATTTTATTTATTATGGTGGTAATAACGATGGGTATAGTGATGGAACCTTAACACAATCTACTTGTACCGACCTTACCCCAAATTTTATTTATTATGGCGGTGATAACGATGGGTATAGCGATGGAACATTAACACAATCTACTTGTACCGACCTTACCCCAAATTTTATTTATTATGGTGGTAATAACGATGGGTATAGCGATGGAACTTTAACACAATCCACTTGTACCGACCTTACCCCAAATTTTATTTATTATGGCGGTAATAACGATGGATATAGTGATGGAACCTTAACACAATCTACTTGTACCAACCTTACCCCAAATTTTATTTACTATGGTGGTAATAACGATGGATATAGTGATGGAACCTTAACACAATCTACTTGTACCAACCTTACCCCAAATTTTATTTATTATGGCGGTATAAGTGATGGATTTGGATGGCACTTCATCCAGCCAGTAATTTGCACAACTCCTCTTCCAATTCAGTTATTGGAGTTTAAAGCCAAGCTAGGGAAAGAAGGAGTTGAAATTTCGTGGATAACCGCCACCGAAATAAACAATGATTTCTTTACAGTAGAAAGAAGTAATAATGGAATAAAGTTTACCACGTTAGCCACCGTAAAAGGTGCGGGAAACAGCACACAAACACTGAAGTACTATGCCACCGATGGCTTTCCGGCTGATGGTCATAATTATTACAGATTAAAACAAACTGATTTTGATGGAATATTTAGTTATTCTAATGTTATCGTAGTCTATTTTGGTCAGTCGTCAAGTTCTGACATTACAATTTATCCAAACCCCAACGATGGCAAAAGTTTTTATGTGAAACTGGCAGGTTCAGGCGAGAGATTTATCTCGTTAGAAATTCACGATGTAACGGGCAGGAAAATTCTTAGCGAATCTATGTATCTTGAATCAAATGTATTCGAGTTTGTTCCTTCCGTTGTTCTTATACCTGGTATGTATCTCATTTCCATTATTGAAGATCAGAAAATCAGCAAACAGAAATTGGTTGTGAAATGATCTTGTTATCCAGGCTTATAGTAATCTCATTTCTTCGCAGAGTTACTCGTTTCGAGAACTCTACGAAGAAATAAAATAAATTAGGCCGGTGCGACTTCCGTATGCAATATTTTGATTGTGGGATCTAGATAGCTAAAATATTCTACCTCAAATTGGCTATTTTGCTTTATGAAAAAATTCCTCAAAATCCTCCTCTTCATACTAATAACCGCCATAGCAGGCTTTTTTCTCTTTGTCCCGCGTTACCTTGATCAAACAAGCAATAAAGTCACGCTGTCTGGTGCACCCATAAAAAACGATTGGTACGATTCAATCCCCTTCATTGCGGACTTGCATTGCGATGAATTGCTCTGGGATAGGAACCTGTTAAAAAAAATTAACTATGGCCATGTAGATGTGCCTCGCATGCAACAAGCGAATATGGCGTTTCAGGTTTTTACCATCGTGAGCAAAGTGCCGGCAGGCATCAACATCGAACAAAATGATGATAAAAGCGATCAGATTGCACTGCTAAGTTTTGCACAATTGCGGCCTGTGTCCAATTGGTTTAGCATAAAAGAAAGAGCACTCAATCAATGCAAGACCCTTCATGAATTTGCGAATGAATCGGATGGCCGACTTCGTGTGATTACTTCTAAAACAGATCTTCAAAAATTCATTTCTGATCGCGTAAAAAATAAATCACTCACTTCCGGCATGTTGGGTTTAGAAGGCGCCCAGCCATTGGAAGGTGATTTGTCAAACTTAGATGAATTTTATAAAGTAGGCGTGCGCTACATTGGCCTTGCTCATTTTTACGACAATGAATGGGCGGGCTCTGCACATGGCATGCAAAAAGGTGGGCTTACCGAAATCGGAAAAAAACTCATCCAAAAAATGGATAGCCTTCATATTCTGATTGACCTGGCACATTCCTCTCAGCAGACAATCAACGATATTTTTGCGCTGCACGATGGTCCCGTTTTGGTATCACATACCGGGATAAAAGGCGTGTGTAACAACCAGCGAAACTTAACAGACGAACATTTGATTGAAATTGGCAAGCGAAATGGCCTGGTAGGAATTGGTTTGTGGGAAACAGCAGTCTGCGGAAAGGATGCAGCGGCAACCGCCAAAAGTATTCGTTATGTAGCAAATAAAATTGGAGTAGACAAAGTGGCGCTCGGCTCCGATTGGGATGGCGCCATTGAAGCCCACTTTGATGTGACCGGATTAACTCTTTTGGTTACTGCACTGGAAAAAGAAAATTTCACAAAATCAGAGATAGAAAAAATCCTGGGCGGCAATGTGAGAGATTTCTTTCTGCATAACTTGCCTGAATAATTTTTACTTATGAATGATCATCTTTCCTTTTACCTGGGGCTCACATTTATACTCATGCACGAGATGGATGCCGTCCGTTGTAAGGAATGGAGAATTTTTCCTGGACTATCGTTGTTAAATGACATCTGGGGCTATCGCATTTTTATGCTGGCTCACATTCCGCTTTTCTTTTTTTTATTCCGTGGGCTTGCGCAACCCGACAACGGTCGGCTGATTTTCGGGCTAGATGTTTTCTTTGTCATTCATGTAGTTTTACACGCACTCTTTCTCATACACAAGAAAAACGAATTTAAAGACTGGATCTCGTGGACAATTATTTTAGGGGCGGGGATGTTTGGCTTACTCGACATGGTTTTCGCACAAGCCTAACCTTATAGCCCGGCCTAACGCGGTGGTCAATCGAGCTTTTCAGAGTCAGATTTGAAAAACCTTAACATTGCGGTAATCTGCGATCGGCTAATTTACCTCGAGTTCAACTATGCTGGCTTTTCAAATCATCATCGGCTTGCTCGTCTTGCTTGCAATTGTCGACTTAATTGTTGGGGTAAGTAACGATGCGGTCAATTTTCTGAATTCGGCCGTTGGCTCTAAAGTCGCCTCATTCCGAATGATCCTCATCATTGCAAGTGCAGGTGTGTTGGTCGGCACGCTCTCGTCCAATGGCATGATGCAAATCGCCCGCAACGGCATTTTTCAACCAGAGTTTTTTACGTTCGACAAAGTGATGATCATCTTCTTAGCGGTGATGCTAACGGATGTAATTCTACTAGATATCTACAATTCATTGGGGCTTCCCACCTCCACTACGGTATCGCTCATTTTCGAATTATTGGGTGCCTCGTTCACGGTAGGCGTTTTGTATGTGCTCGACCAAGGAAAGCCCTTTGCTGAATTAGAAACAGTTCTTAACTATCGAAGTGCCCTCACTATTATTGGAGGCATTTTTTTTTCTGTGCTGGTGGCGTTTGTGGCTGGCACCGTCATCCACTTTTTTTCGCGCCTGCTATTCACCTTCAAGCTGAAGAAGAGTTTAAAAATATTTGGCCCCGCTTTTTCGGGTGTAGCCGTTACGATCATGATTTACTTTTTGCTCATCAAAGGCCTGGAGGGAAGTGCGTTGGTGAGCATGAGCCAATTAAGCTGGATTCAACAAAATACCCTTCTCATTTTGGGGATCTCATTCGTGGCGTTCTTTTTAGCCACGTTTTTTGCGATGCGCTTTTCAGAAATCAATCCGCTAAAAATCATTGTTTTGATTGGCACGTTTGCATTGGCGATGGCTTTTGCTGGAAACGACTTGGTGAATTTTATAGGTGTTTCAGTGGCCGCTTATTCGGCCTATGCAGCTTGGTCCGTTTCCGGTGTGGCGGCCGATGCCTTTAATATGAATGTGCTCAATGAGCAGATTACGACACCTGTTTGGTTCTTGTTAGTATCGGGAGCCATCATGGTAGCCACGCTGTGGCTCAGCGCAAAGAGCAGAAAGGTAACTGAAACGGAAGTGTCGCTAGGCAGGCAAGACGAGGGCGATGAAAAGTTTACTTCCAATCCAATAGCTCGTTGGTTGGTAGGTGGCGCTATTTTTTTTGGCAGCAAGTTCTCCCATAACATGCCCAAATCCTGGCTGCAGAATATGGAAAATCGACTGCGACAACCAAAAGAGTCGAAGAAAGGAAAATCGCAAGAGCCTTCCTTTGATCTACTCCGCGCAGCTGTAAACTTGGTCGTTGCCAGTGCGCTCATTGCGTGGGGCACCTCACAAAAGCTTCCCCTCTCCACTACGTTCGTCTCGTTTATGGTAGCAATGGGTTCTTCTTTTGCTGATCAAGCCTGGGGGCGAGAGAGTGCCGTTTATCGGGTAAGCGGAGTACTACAAGTGATTGGTGGCTGGGTGCTTACCGCCTTCGTGGCCTTCGCGGGGAGCGCATTGATTGCGCTATTCCTATATTTTACTGGATTTGCCGGAGTGGTGATAGTAGCATGCATTACCCTCGCCCTCCTAATTTACAGCCAGATCACATTTAAACGCACTCAAAGAAATGAAGCAAAAGCCGATAAACTGCTACTAAAAGAAACGATTACTGTTCGCGAGTTGCTAGACCAAAGTAAATTAAATGCAGCAGAGAACTTGTTAGGGATTGAGCGGCTTTTGCAACACTGTTGGGATGCTTTGCTTAGTGAATCGCCTAAGAAACTTGAAGCCCAAAAGAAAGAGGTAAAAAAGGTAGCGGCCGAAAATAAACGCATCAGCGAAAAGATAGTTCGCTACATACGGAAGACAGAAAATGCCGGATTACCAGCCGGCCGATTGAATCTATTGGTTTTCGATATCCTGCAGGACCTTTATCAAAGCAGTTCGCTGATCAGCGAGTCGTGCAGTGAACATGTCGCCAACTTCCACCCTACTCCAAACAAAAATTTCCAAAAAATGCTTGAATCCATTGAATCACAGTCAGGCAATTATTTCTCTATTGTTCGTTCAGAAATCTCAGGATTGAGTTTCAACAAAAGCAAAGAAGAGGAAATATCTTTTCAACAATTAAAAAAATTCTTGGATTCCTGTTTAGATTCAGAAATTCTTCGCATTCAACAAAATGAAGTTAACAACAAGCTTGCCACGTTGCAGACACGCATTTTATTGGAGATGACAGATATCATAGCATCTACTCATCGTCTCTATCATCTTTACCAGGATTTTTTAATGGATCAAGGAAAATGAAAGTTGTCTCGGCACAGTCGTACGATTTCCAAAAAGTATATAATCAATTAGACGATCTAGTGCAGTTGATGATTGCAACTGAAAAAAAGTATGAGGGACTTTTAGAGACGACTCATCCAAATTTTCAACCCAGTGCTACTAATCTGCTGCACTACTTAGTTTTGCGAAGTGCTGAAATCCGAGAAGCACAAGAGTACCTTCATAAAATCGGTCTTTCATCGATAGCTAATTGTGAAAGTCATACCATGGCTCAAGTGCAAACAGTGCTTCGATGGCTAAACTCGAACCATGTTGAACGACATGAAGCTCCTTGCGGGTTTGAAGATGCCGCACGGCTAAGAGCCCGTCACAATGAAGAGCTGCTGGGCATTAGTCCTTCTACGGGGCGGCCACACATCATGGTCACGTTTACCGAAGAAATGGCCAATGATCGCATGATGGTAGAAGAAATGCTACATAGTGGAATGTCTGTAGCACGAATCAATTGCGCACATGATAATCCTGAGGTTTGGACTAAGATGATTGACGTCTTGCGCAGATCTGTTTCTAAAACGGGACATAATTGTAAACTCTACATGGATTTGGCAGGCCCCAAAATTCGTGTGGCTGCATTGTCACCTCAAATAGATGCAGAAAAAGGACTTCATCTGCATGAAGAGGAGGACGTGTTGTTACTGCCGATGTCAGCCCCACAACCTGCCAAGAAAGAAGGCACCCCTATTTGGATTGAGCCTGCATCAATCTTTGAGATGATCAAACCAGGCGAACATTTGTTTTTTGATGATGGGAAATTCGAAGCGAAAGTGATCTCAGTAGAGCCCAACTCTGCTCACGTTCGCATCACTCGGATTTCCACCAAGAAGCCATTTTTAAAGCCTGAGAAAGGAATCAATTTGCCTGATAGCGATTTGAATATTCCTCCACTGACAGAAAATGACAAAGAGAATATTCCGTTTATCTGCAAGCATGCTGATATGGTTGGCTATTCTTTTGTTAGCGATCCGCGAGATATTGAGATACTCCGTACCGAGCTACGCAAACACTCTCGAAAGAAAACACCTGCGATCATCTTGAAGATTGAACGACTATTAGCCATTCAAAATTTACCAGCACTTTTATTTAATGGTATGATGGATGGTTCAGTGGGGGTAATGATTGCTCGTGGCGATTTAGCGGTTGAAATTGGATTCGAGCGATTGAGCGAAATTCAGGAAGAGATCCTGTGGATATGCGAAGCCGCGCACGTGCCAGTAATCTGGGCCACGCAGGTTTTGGAAACGCTCAATAAAACGGGCTTTGCCACCCGATCAGAAATTACAGATGCCGCCTATGGTGTAATGGCGGAATGTGTCATGCTCAATAAAGGACGGCACATTATCAAGACCATCAAAACACTTGACGACATCTTACGAAGGCAGGTTTTGCATGTGGACAAAAAAAGATACATACTAAGACCACTAGGGATCGCGAAAAACTTTCTGAGGCAAACTCTTTGACAATAATTTATCATTGTGCTGTTTTTCTCGCTTAGCATAATCCAATCTGTTTAGTATTTTTGATTAAAAAATGCCGCGTCTTTTTCAAAGTATCGCACTTATTTGGCTGGTGTGTTCTTGTTCGCCAAGAATCCACCAACTGCAAAGCCGGTTTAATGCTTCCCCAATCCCACCATCACCCAATTACAGTTTGCCTTCTACTTGGGCAGCCTTGCCCACTAAAAAAGATGCAGCTGATAGCGTTCCCAGAAAGTCAAATCTGAAAGATTTACAAGCCACCGCACAAGCCGATGTATTTTTTATCTACCCCACTATTTTCATTAAGGAGCCACAGAATAAATATCTCTGGAACGCGGATGTCAACGATGCCGAACTTAATCACCTGATCCAAACCAGCACGATTCTTAATCAAGCTACCATTTTCAATGGTCCGTGCAGAGTCTATGCACCCTATTATAGACAAGCACATTTATATGCGTTCTATACTTCTGAAAAGGGAGATGCGGTGGGTGCGCTAAATCTCGCCTATCAAGATGTTAAAGCTGCGTTCGAATATTATCTAAAAAATTACAATCAGGGTCGACCGATTATTATAGCATCACACAGTCAAGGGAGTTATCATGGTATGCGGCTTCTGCAAGATTACTTTGATGGCAAGGAATTGCAAAAACAATTAGTGGCGGCTTACCTGATTGGTCGCGCTATCAAACCTGATACGTTTAAAAATATCCGACCTACCCAAACACCGGACGAGTTGGGTGTGTGGGCATCCTGGAATACGTTTGGACGAAATTATTTTCCCGATAATTACAACTCGTATTTCAAAGGCTCTCTGTCCACAAATCCGCTGCTTTGGAATAGCAGTGACTCACTGGCCACCAAAGAACTCAATAAAGGTGGTGTTGCTTTTAAATTTACCTTCGCGCCTCAACTGGCGGATGCTCAAAATCAGGATGGGATTTTGTGGATACATCGGCCAAATATTAATGGGAGTTGGTTAGTAAAAAACAAAAATTGGCATCGTGCCGATATGAATTTTTTCTACATGAATTTACGTGAGAATGCTGCACTCCGAATTGAAAAGTTTTTGCAGCAAAAAGAAACCTCCCCAACAAATCCTTAACTTTAAGGGTGAGATTTAATTGGCAAAAAATTAAATGGCCATTCGCCATTAGTATTTGTGTTTTGCTTACACTCTTCTATTTCAGCTTGCCCAAAATACTTTTTGCTGATTCGTATTCTACTGTCCTGGTTGATCAAAATAATAACCTTCTATGTGCAAACATTGCTTCGGATGGTCAATGGCGGTTTCCAGAAAGAGACACTGTTTCGGATAGGTTCAAAACGGCAATCGTTGCCTATGAAGACAAGCGTTTCTATCACCATTTTGGTATTGATCCTATATCCATAGGTAGGGCCATTCAGCAAAACATCCGCTCAAAAAAAATTAGTAGTGGAGCCAGCACCATCACTATGCAAGTGATTCGACTGCATCGGAAAAATCGTGGCCGAACTTTTTTTGAAAAAATTATAGAGTTCATCCTCGCCACTCGCCTAGAGCTTCGGCATTCGAAGAATGAAATACTATCACTGTATTCCACTCATGCTCCCTTTGGCGGAAACGTGGTTGGGTTGGAGGCGGCTTGTTGGCGTTACTTTGGTCGTCCGGCTGATCAACTCAGTTGGGCAGAGGCAGCGATGCTCGCAGTCCTACCCAACAATCCTTCGCTTGTTCATTTAGGGAAAAACAGAAATTTATTGAAAGTCAAAAGAGATCGGCTGCTTACTAAATTACATCAAGAGAAAAAGTTGGATCAACTGGAGTTGGATCTGGCAAAAGCAGAACCCATCCCTGATAATCCATTACCATTACCGCGATTAACTACCCATCTGTTAGACCGAGCCATTAAAGAAGGAAAGAGTCAACAAAAAATAATCACTACCATCGATTACTCCTTGCAACAACAAGCGCAAAGCGTACTTCGTGACCACATGGAACGCCTTCGTGCCAACCAAATCTTCAATGCAGCTGCTTTGGTGGTAGATGTAAAAACAGGAAACACTCTTGTATATATTGGAAATGTAGAGGCGGGAAGTAAGCACGAGGAGCAAGTGGATGTTATCAATTCTCCTCGTAGTACTGGAAGCATATTAAAACCCATTCTCTACGCTGCCATGTTAGACGAAGGTAAGATGCTACCTAAAACGCTTCAAGCTGATGTACCAATCACGATCAATGGCTTTTCACCAAAAAACTTTTCCAACCAGTTTGATGGCGCTGTCCATGCCGACCAAGCTCTGATCCGTTCGCTAAATATTCCAGCCGTGGAGGAGCTACGCGAATTTCGGTACGAAAAATTTTATGAACTACTAAAAAATGTGGGACTCACGACCCTTAATAAACCATCAGATCATTACGGGCTTGCACTCATTCTTGGTGGTGCGGAGGGAACGTTGTGGGACATCACTGGGATTTATGCCTCGATGGCTCGAACTTTGAATAATTACTTTGAACACCCTGGAAAAAACAGATACAATAAGAGTGATTTTCACCCACTCCAGTACTCAGTTTCTGGTTCCACGTTCCTAGTTTCCAGTTACCAGTCACCAGCAACTGGGAACCTGCAACCGGGAACAACTATATCAGAATCCTCATGGCTCAGTGCGTCCTCTATTTATCTCACCTTCGATGCACTAAAAGAATTGTACCGGCCGGGTGAAGAAACGGGATGGAAATACTTCAGTAGCTCCAAAAAAATTGCCTGGAAAACCGGAACCAGTCATGGCTTGCGGGATGGCTGGGCAGTGGGCGTAAATCCGGACTATGCAGCGGGCGTATGGGTGGGGAATGCAGATGGCGAAGGCAGGCCTGGTTTGACGGGAACAGAAACAGCCGCACCTATACTTTTTGATCTATTTGCCTTGTTGCCAGGGAAAACGTGGTTCGATACTCCGGAATCAGAAATGCAACGAATCTCAGTGTGTTCGAAGAGCGGCTACCGACCTTCTGAATTTTGCGAAAAAGTAGACACGATGTGGGTAGACAAATCAGGGCTGGGTACATCGGCATGCCCTTTCCACAAGAAAATACACCTTAGCCAAGACAGAAAATGGAGAGTTCACTCGGGTTGTGAAGAATTGAACAAAATGATTCCATCGAATTGGTTCATTCTGCCACCAGTTCAAGCATACTATTACCAACGCGGAAACGAATATCTGCCACTGCCACCCTTTAAAAAGGGGTGCGATTCAAACACGATTTCAAACACATTCGACCTGATTTACCCAAAACAAAACGCCAAAATCTTCATTCCACGCCAATTAGGAGGAAACAATGGACAAGTTATTTTTGAAGCTGTCCATTCCGATCCGAGTGCAGTTATTTATTGGCATATGGACGGCATTTTCTTCGGAAAAACCACCCAAACACACAGTTTAGGCCTAAATCCAGAGCACGGATCTCATGAGCTTACACTTATTGACAGCCGAGGAGAGTCGATAAAGCGTTCTTTTGAAGTGCTCTAGATCAATAATTTTCATCTCATAACTCTCTGTTATGTAAGGTTTTGATTACATTAGCTTAAATTAACTAATGAGTATGCCTGACATTTGTGGCACACATAAACAACACCCTATGAAAAAGAGGTTGACTTTAATCCTTCTGATTTTGACAGTTGCGCTCAATTTTAAGGTCTCCGCCAGCAAGGGACAAATGAGTAGGAAAGCATCAAATTATGTAGTTATTGGCGCTTTCTCGATACCTAAAAACGCAGTTGAATTTACAAATAATGTAAAACAAAGTATTCCGACTGTTGAATTTTCGATAAATCCACTACGGAACCTGTTTTATGTTTACGTGCTTACTACCACTGATATTGAAACAGCATTTAACGAGGCAAAAAAATTGCGTCAAGGGGGCTTTTCCGATGCATGGGTATTCAGTGGTGTTTTGGGTGACGACCAAGAGGATACAAGCAAAGGCACCGACACTAATCCGATCACAAGAAAATCTATCGAGAAGGTAGAAATATCAGACAACAAAGCCGTACAGAAAGGCAGCGCCTCCGCAATAGAGACCGTTATAGCTAATGTACCGACCGAAAATAGCACGCCACCCATTGCTGACTCAAGCACTACAGAACAAAACACTACCCCAACAGTAGTACCGGGCTCGCCAATTGAAGAAGTAGAAGCAGGAAGTAAAAAATTTCTATTCAAGGTCTTTACAAATAACCAAATGGAAATCCAAGGAGATATAGATGTGATGGATCTAGATAAAACAAAGCCAAGAAAAGTGGCATCCTATCGCGCCAATGAGCCCGTTAATGTAAAGCCCGCGAACAAATCAGGAAACATTTCTTTCGTATGCGAGGTTTTTGGCTATCGTAAGATTCAAACTGTTGCTAATTTCAACCAGCCAGAAGCTACCGAAGGGATTACGGTTGAGGAAAATAAAACCGTGGTCCCTTTTGAGTTAGTACGGCTGAAGAAAGGCGACTTTGCAGTGATGTATAATGTTTACTTTTTCAAAGACGCAGGCATTATGCGCCCAGAATCAAAATATGAAGTAAATAGTTTGCTCGATATGCTGAAGGAAAATCCCAAATACAAAATCAAAATCCACGGGCACACGAATGGAAATTCTCATGGTAAAGTAATTTCAATGGGAGACTCTAAAAACTTCTTTGCCATGACAGTTGATGTAAAAGAAGGATTTGGTTCTGCTAAAAAACTCTCCGAAGAAAGAGCGTTGGTCATTCAAAACTATCTCGTCAGCCAAGGAGTAGATCCAAGCCGTATGCAAATAAAGGCATGGGGCGGTAAGAAGCCCGTTTACGAAGAAGATCATGCGCTGGCGTCAGCTAATGTACGCGTGGAAATCGAAATCTTGGAAGACTAGTTTTTTATGGCGAAATTTCCGAATGGAGAATTTTAAGAGTGACATTTCGGGAAAAGAGTTTCCAGAAAATCTGAAGGTACACGCTGGCCAAATTAAATCTGGAATTCTTCAAAAGATAAAAGAAGCAAACCCAGGCTTTAACGAAACATGCAGTCTTTCATTATCCGAGCTGAACGAATACCGGAATCGTTATATTCAATCTTCGCTTGAGCTAGAGGTTGGAACGCTCTCTCAACTGGAAAAAGAAGTGCTCGAAGCGCTTCACAAAAACAAGTTGATTTCTGACGATGTTAACGAAACGATTGATGAGACGTTGACATATGGCCAGCGACTGGCTGACAAGATCGCTTCATTCGGTGGAAGTTGGACATTCATAATCTTTTTTTTCTGTATCCTTTTCAGCTGGATTAGTCTGAACCTTTATTTTTTCAGAAGGCCGTTCGATCCGTTCCCCTTTATTTTACTGAATCTTATTCTTTCTTGTTTGGCAGCTTTACAGGCACCTGTTATCATGATGAGCCAGAACAGGCAGGAAGAAAAAGACCGGGAGCGTTCGAAACATGACTATCAGGTGAATTTAAAAGCAGAGCTCGAAATCCGAATGCTTCATGAAAAAATGGATCATTTGATACTTCACCAACAACAGCGATTATTTGATATTCAAAAAATTCAAATAGAAATGTTAAGTGAGATCACCAAACAACTGGATTCAAAATCAAACTAATAACTTCTTTTGTTTGGACTCCACAAAAGCTACGCTGTAATCGCTTTTAAAATATCGTGCTGCGTGATAATGTGTGCGCGTTCGTGTTCATCGCGAACCAACAATGCTTTATTGTTTCTATTCAGAAGTGATGACAAAACATCAAGTGTACTATCCAACGCAACCACTTGCATCGGCTTGTCCATGATTTCTCCTACTGATTTATCCTTCAATCCAGGATCATAAATTATTTTTTCAATCAGGCTGGTAGTTGTAACGCTGCCTACAAATTCTTGCCCCTCGGTCACCGGCATTTGATCAACGCCTTCCTTATTCATTATTTTGATGGCTTCACCAATCGTGGAACTTTTTGTTACCGTTAACAAAGCATCTTTTCCATTTCTTCCCGCAATGATTTCCCGAGCAGTGCCGTAGGTGCGCTCTTCCAAAAACCCATGATCCTTCATCCACATGTCATTGTACACCTTGCCCAAGTAGCGGGTGCCATGATCGGGAAGAAGTACCACCATCACATCCTCTTTTTTTAAATGCTCACGTGCATATTCCATCGCACCATGCAATGCAGACCCACAACTCCATCCACCAAAAATTCCCTCCTCGCGCGAAAGTCTCCGTGCCATGATTGCACCGTCTTTATCGGTCACTTTGATAAACTGGTCGATCACATCAAAGTCGACATTTTTTGGTAAGATATCTTCACCAAAGCCCTCTGTGAGGTATGGGTAAATTTCGTTTTTGTCAAATACGCCTGTCTCTTTATACTTCTTAAACACGGACCCATACGTATCGATACCGATTGCCTTGATGTTTGGATTTTGTTCTTTTAAATATTTGGCAGTTCCACACATCGACCCTCCCGTTCCTACGGTCGCTACATAATGCGTAATCTTTCCACCGGATTGTCTCCAAATCTCGGGGCCAGTAGTTTCATAGTGGGCTTTCGCGTTTGATGGGTTGTCGTATTGATTTGGATAGATCGAATTTGGAATTTCTCTATTCAGTTTCCGTGCCACAGAATAATAGCTGCGCGGATCATCAGGCTCTACGTTTGTTGGGCACACAATTACTTCAGCACCTACGGCTCTCAAAATATTTATTTTTTCTTGCGATTGCTTATCTGCCATTGTGAAAATGCACTTGTACCCTTTCGCCACTGCTGTAAGCGCAAGCCCCATACCGGTGTTTCCAGAAGTACCCTCAATGATAGTTCCTCCAGGTTTCAGTAATCCGGCTTTCTCGGCATCTTCCACCATTTTAAGTGCCATTCTGTCTTTGGTTGAATTGCCCGGATTGAAATACTCGACCTTTGCCAACACACTTCCGCTAATGCCTTTTGGGATTTTATGTAAGCGAACAATCGGTGTATTGCCAATCGTTTCAATGATGGAGTCGTAGATCATAGCTTCAACAATTTATTGCGAACGCAAAAATAACATTTCAGACGGGAAAGCTAACGTTTATTAGGAGCGTAAAATTTGGAGATAAGGTGACTCTTCGTGTCTTCTATAGTCCGAACGCCTTAACGCCTATTGGTCAGCAAAAAAAATCTGGAAAGCAAAAAGCCCTCCTACGCTAATGCTTCGGAGGGCGAGTGGAGCTGCAGGGAATCGAACCCTGGTCCAGAGAAGATGAACGTGTACCTTCTACATGCTTAGTTGACTTTGGTTGTCGGGAACTAAAAGGCAGGCAACAGCCTCATCAATTCCTTAGTTACTGTTTTCTCGACAGCCCCGCGCAACAACGGAGCGGCCCAGTTCAAGCTGTCGACACCGCGATTCCAAACCCGCAGAACAGAGGTTTGGGCGATGATGGCCTCCCACTTCTTAAGCGGGACAAGCTAATCTAACGATACGTCAGATTAAGCAGCCATGGCGTAAGTATTTTCGCCACGTAAATTGTTGGGACCATCTTTCAAGGCTCTCATCCCATGAGCCTGCATGCTTACTCACACCCCCACGCGTCCTGTCAAAACCGGTCAGCCCCTTTATCCTCCGTAGCTTTAGCGTAGGAGGGTTATCCTACCTAGCTTTAGAGCAGGAGGATTATCCTCCGTAGCTTTAGAGCAGGAGGATTATCCTCCGTAGCTTTAGCGTAGGAGGGTTATCCTCCGTAGCTTTAGCGTAGGAGGGTTATCCTCCGTAGCTTTAGCGTAGGAGGGTTATCCTCCGTAGCTTTAGCGTAGGAGGAATTAAACAAAGCCTCTCTTGAGGAGGAAAGCCCTCCTTCGCCTAGGCTACGGAGGGCAAGACAAAAGTACAGTAAAAAAAGTTCAGTTGACTATTCAATCACTTCAAAGCCGGCTCCACGAAGTGCCTCTATAGCTGTTGTTAACTTTGCCTCTTCCACAAGGATATAGTCTGTATTGTAAGTGGCAATTACTGAAAGATTTACACCTGCTTTTGCCAGGGCCGTTGAAAATTGAGCCGTGATGCCCGTCAACGAAAGATCCAGTACTGCATTGATCTTTAACAACCGCCAGCCCACACTTTTCACGATTTCGTCCTGCACCAAATCCTCTTCACAAACAACCGCCAGCTCATCTGCCGTTTTAGACACAGTATAAAATGAGGAACTAAATACCCAATTCGGCAAGGGCTTTGCCATGTCTAGCTGACAAACCGCAAATCGGTTCGGTAAAACTTCAAACTGAAGCACTATCAGTTCTTCTTGAACCGCTGGCCACGGCCAGTAACAGCTGCTACGTTAAAAAAACCAAGTGCCTTTTTTCCGTTCTTGTTAAGGTTTACAATGTTGGTAGACACATTAGAAACTGGTCGCGCGAACAATTCTCCAAAACCGCCAGGTCGGTCAGTCTGTACTTGCACTTGCTGCAAATAATCAAATGCTTGAACAGTTATCGAATTGATTTCAACATACACCGAATCGCCTGGCACATAGGGCGAGACCGCGGCATCATTGGCATCGGTATCGTTCGGGTTTATTCCTCTTCGAATGGGTGTAATGAAAATAAACCCATCAATATTTCCTCCCGCAGAAAATCCAGCATCGTAAGCGACATTTAGGTCTGACGGCTTATTGAGCAAGACACCATTTTTGGTCGCACGAATCCAATAGGTATCCCCAGCTCCCGCAAAGTCCCTGGCAATAAACTCCGCGAAATAAAAGTCTGGATTAGTCTGATCCGGCTCGTTTTTGGTTAAAGTAAGTGTGTCAATTTTTGGCACGCGCCCCATGGTTGAGTTTGCCTCATATACTTCGCCTTCGGCTTGAATTGTCAGCTTGTAAGAAGTACCCGGTACACCTAGCCGCTCATTGCCTACCGGCTTCCAAACATAGGTACCCTTGCTAGCAGGATCTTCATTAAAAGCAAAAACTTTTCCGGCATCGTCAACAACAGACACAACAGCACCACCAACTGCCGGAGGCAGAGAACTATCAAAATAGGATTGCGTTTTTGTAAGTGTGATTACTTGATTGCCCAGCTTATCATTGACCCATGCATCTACAACCAAAAGTGCATCCGCATTTTCAAGTGTAGGATTGATTTTTGTTTCGCACGAGAGCAAAGACAAAAAACATAACGTGGCAGTTATCTTTAGGCTTAGGCCTACAGCGATTTCCCTTGAAAATCGACTAAAAAATTCGAGTAAAGTCATCTTCATTTAAAATTTAAAGTTGTAAGAAATGGAAGGCACCACTGAACCTATGATAGAAAGCTGAGTGGCCTCTGAAGAAATAGGCTGGCCTGGAGACACTCGTTGGTCTGCCTGCGAAAAATAAATCGAGAATGGGTTTTGTCGTGCATACAAGTTGTAAACACCAAAGACCCAATAGTCACTGTTCTTCCTGTCTTTACCCCTCTTCTGTTTTTTTCCTTCTAAACGGAACGAAACATCTAGTCGGTGGTAGTCCGGAAGCGTTACATTGTTGCGTGAATCGTTTCCGTTGTAAGGAACCAGCAACCCTTGGCTGATGTACCGTGAAGTAGGGAAAGTAGTCGGTGTGCCAGACGTGTACACAAAATTGGCGGAAAACGACCATCTTTTCGAGATGTCATAGAACGCAGCGATTTTCAAATTGTGTGCTTGATCGAAACGAGTACGATACCAGTCACCTTGGTTAATACCATTCACTTTTAACTCTGTGCGAGCTAACGTGTAACTCACCCATCCGGTAAGGCGTCCCGCTTTCTTTTGAAAATAGGTCTCGACACCATAGGAGCGCCCTTCGCCAGAAAGCAGGTCACCCTCCAAAAATTCGTTGATCAATAAATCAGCTCCATCAATGTAATCGATCTGGTTTTGTGTATTCTTCCAATACCCCTCAACCGACAATTCATACATTCTGTTTTTGCCCAAATCTTTAAAAAATCCTATTGTGTACTGGTCAGCAAGTTGAGGTTTGATATTCTTTGAACTCGGATTCCAAACGTCAAGCGGATTGGACGCAGTAGTATTTGAAATCAGGTGTAAATACTGAGCCATCCGATTGTAACTTCCCTTAATCGAGCTAGTTGGGTTCACTTGCACTTTAAATGATACCCGAGGCTCGAAATTTCCATAAGTGGCAATCACTTCTCCATTTTTGTATTGGCGGCTGCTTACCGTGTCTCTTCTTACGCCTGGAGGATTGTTATTGTAAGTATAGGATTTACCAGGGCCAAAGGCATTGAACAACGAATAACGTATGCCGTAGTCGATTGAAACCGCTCTGGATATTTTTTGTGAGTTGCTTAGGTAAAGTGACGACTCTAAGTTGTATTTCTTGCTTAAACTAAAGTCATCAGGTTCGCCCTGACTCACCCCACGCGCGTTGGCTGGCTCGAAAATGTAGTAAATCAATTCTGCACCAAAATTCAACTCATTGTTATTGTTGAGGAAGTAAGTAAACTGGGGCTTAAAAATATAGTTGGAGATGAGCGAATTCCATTTAAATGAGTTCTGATCATCTCGACCAAACTGGAGACTATAGTCATAGTTACTATAAAGAGCAGTGAAATTGGAGAACAAGCGATCGTTAAAAATATGATTCCAGCGCAACGTGGCCGTAGCATTGCCCCAGCTAAAGCCTTGATTTCGATCGAACTTAAAATTATCTCTCCCAAAATAACCTGACAGGTAAACTCTGTTTTTTGGATTGATATTATAATTTGTTTTGAGTGTGACATCATAAAAATTCAGCGCACCACCATTTTGCAGAACGGGTGCGAAAGGTCGAGCTAGAATGTCAATATAGGATCTTCTGGCGGCAACAATAAAAGACATTTTATCTTTTATGATTGGCGCCTCCACCGCTATCCGACTAAAAATAGTACCGATACCTCCAGTTACCTCCAATTTCTTGCTATTCCCTTCTTTCATCCTAACGTCCAAGAGCGAAGAAAGTCGCCCGCCATACCGAGCCGGGATTCCCCCTTTGTAAAGTTTTACATCTTTGACCGCATCTGGATTGAAAACTGAAAAGAAGCCAAGCAAGTGAGATGAATTATAAACAGGCGCTTCGTCTAACAAAATCAAATTTTGCCCCACGCTACCGCCACGCACGTTGAACCCACTGGCGCCTTCGCCTACGGTGCTCACCCCAGGTAGTAATTGCAAGCTTTTTATCACATCGGCTTCGCCCAAAAAGGCTGGAATTCTCTGAATCGTTTTAATATCTAATTTGTTGGTGCTCATTTCCAGATTTTGCACGTTCGCCTGTTCCAATTCTGCTTGGATAACCACCTCTTGCAATTGCTCAGCTTCACCTGAAAGCTCAATATCAAAGCGTTTGTTCTTGTCTAGTTGCACAGACTTCGTTACGGGTAGATAGCCCAGATAGCTATAATGCAGGGTATAGTTGGCAGCGGGCAGCGTGATAGAATAAAAACCGTACTCATTTGTAACACCACCGCCTTGCGTCTCTGTAACATAGACCGTAGCTCCAATCAATGCTTCGCCATTGCTTGCATCTTTGATATAACCGCTAATGGTAAACTTGCCGGTGGTTTGGCCAAAAGAAAAAGTGCAGGCAAAAATCCACAAAAATAGAATCTGTCTCATAGAATAAGTTAAGCTAACCTTAAAGCGTAAAAAAGTGGGTTTTGTTGCACCTAATTGAAAATTTTCATAAAAAGTTTACACAATCGTCCCGCCTATTGGGCGGAATCGATTCCGATCGAGTCGATCACCAAATAATCGGCCTTAGAAACCGACTGCCGGGCGAGGAGCTCAGCTATAAATCCAGTTAAGAAAAGTTGAACCCCGATAACCAACGCTACCAATGCCAGGTAAAAGATAGGTTGATCGACTACATCACGCTTCAGCGGGATTTTGGAAATAAACAGGGCGTCCAACTTATCCCAGAATATTTTCACCGTAAAACCAAACCCAACCAGAAAGGAAACGATGCCCCAAGCCCCAAAAAAGTGCATGGGTCTTTTTGCAAATCGCCCAACGAACGTAATGGTAAGCAGATCCAAAAAGCCACGAACAAATCGCTCCCATCCAAACTTACTTACTCCATATTTTCGCTCACGATGCTCTACTACTTTTTCTGTGATTTTCGTGAAGCCGGCCCACTTAGCCAACACGGGTATATAACGGTGCATTTCACCGTACACCGTAATGTTTTTTATAACTGAATGGTGATAGGCTTTTAATCCGCAATTAAAATCATGCAAATGAATACCAGAGATTTTTCGCGTGACATAGTTGAAAAACTTGGAGGGCAATGTTTTTGAAATTGGATCATGGCGCTTTTTCTTCCATCCGCTCACCAAATGAAACTTTTGCTCTTTGATGAGTTTATATAATTCCGGAATTTCATCTGGACTGTCTTGTAAATCAGCATCCATGGTGATTACCACTTCGCCCTGTGCAATCTTGAAAGCTGTTTGTAATGCTGCGGACTTTCCAAAATTACGATTAAACTGAATTCCTTTAATAGATGGATTCGCTTCACTTATTTTTTTTATTTCTTCCCAGGTGCCATCCCTGCTTCCGTCATCGATAAAAATGACTTCATACAAAAAGCCGTGTGTTTGCATCACACGGCTAATCCAATTACTCAATTCAGGAATCGATTCTTCTTCGTCCTTGGCGGGAATGACTACCGAGATAGCAAGGTGTTGAAGCATTTAAGCAAACGGCTCAGGGTTTTTCTTTTGGGTGAAAATAGATATTACTAGGCCAATTATAAGCGAACCAAATGCTAGCCCAAAAGCATAGAATGCCCAAAAGAATTTTTTTGTAAATGATAGAGCCATCTCAATAGCCTCTTCACTCTGGCCTTGTTCTTCCATTTTCTGACTAGTCTTCTGCATCAGATCCTCCATCACTCCTGTATCAATAAAATTAATATAGACGAACAAGAAAATCCCACCAATGACACCCGAAATCAAAACGGACAAAAAGGCAATTCCTAGTCCCTGGCCATAACTCATAAACCCGTCACCATTGTCCTTAAAATTCTTGTGGGCAAATACAACTATAACCGCAGATACTGCCAAACTCACCCACCCCTTCCAGTCGCTCTCCAAGGGATTGCCCCCAACCGCAATTATAATTACCGTATAGGCAACGGAAAATAATCCCATGATAAGCCCGAAGCGCAAAGCGACAGACATAGTTGACGGTGGCTGAGAATTCATTTTTTCTTCCATAATTAATCGTTTTTAGGTTGACGTCTTAAAATTACTGATATTATGATGCTAATAAAAAAACTGATCACAAAGCTTTGCCAGAAATAGTGTTTGGCTAGAATGTAACTATTGGTAGCAGAAATGTACTCCAAATTACGTTGATACTCAATTTTTCCTATCCGCCCAATCGCTTCTGCAGGCATTGCTTTCATCTGTTCCACTGCTGTGGTCACATAGTCCGACAAAAATGCTGGAAAAATTCCACACCAAATCAAAATCAAAACCGAGGTTATGCATGCAAAAAGAATCGTGAACAAAAAGTTAGCAATCATCCCCTGCCAAAAGAAAATAATCCCATCTTGATAGTTGTCTCTGATTTCTTTTAAAGTGAGCGTCATGAAAATCGCAAAAAGAAAAATGCGGAAATCAAAAAAAATCATAAATAAAAATGGATGCTTGCCCATGAAATAGAGAGCCAACAAAATGAAAAAACCCAGCAGTCCGGCAATCGTACCATTTCGCAAGGAGACCGACACTAGAGGAGGCGCATTCTTAAGCATCAATCCACTGCTTATTGTTATTGAACACTGCCACCGCTTTCCCCTTCAATTCTTGACCCCACCACGGAGAATTCTTCGATTTTGAGAAATTGGTTTTCTCGTCCAGCCGCCATTCGCGATTAGGGTCAAACAAAGTCAAATTGGCTTTTTCATCTACCTCAATAACCGGCACCGGCAACTGAAGAATAAGTCGGGGTGCTGTGGTCACCTTTGCAATAAGGTCTTCTACATCAACCCATTTGCATAACTGAGTCAGTTGGGAGGCAAATGTCTGTAGGTTTGTTATGCCAAAGTCAGCGTGATCAAACTCCAACAATTTACTTTCATCGTCTTGCGGCAAATGCCCGCTTGACAAAACATCAATGGTCCCATCCTTAAGCCCCTTTAGTAAAGCATCATTATCGGTTTTCTCCCGAAGTGGCGGGTTCAGTTTATAGTTGGTATCAAAATCTTCCAGATAGCTATCGTCCAACAGAGCTTGATATCCGACTACATCGCAACTTACTTTCATTCCCTTTTTCTTTGCCGAACGAATCAGGTCTACTGTCCTGGCTGTCGAGATGCGGGAAAAGTGCAACCTTCCCCCCGCATACTCCAACAGCTCCAGGTTTTTTCGTACTGCGATCTCTTCAGCAATTCGGGGCATACCTTTCAGCCCCAACGAGGTACTATTCTCACCTTCATGCATTTGCCCAAATAAATTCAGCCAATGATCTTCGGAATGATCGATGAGAAGCCCATCAAACTTCTGGATGTATTGCAATGATTTTAGAAAAAGATCGGTATGAACAAGTGACTTTAGCCCATCAGTAAAAGCTACTGCGCCCGCTTCGTGCAGGTCGATCATTTCAGTCAGCTCTTCTCCTTTGCAATTTTTTGTCACCGCAGCCATTGCATGCAGTTGCACCAACCGAGTTGAATTCGCTTGTGTGATGTAGCTGATCTCATTCTTTGATTGTACCGCTGGTTGCGTGTTCGGCAACAAAACTACTTCTGTAAATCCACCGGCCGCAGCCGCTTTTGTCAAACTAAGTAAATCCTCTTTGTGCTCTAGCCCCGGATCGCCCACGAACGCACCCAGATCCATCCATCCGATACTCAGCAACATGCCGTCCGCCTCAATCACACGATCTGCCGAATAATTTTTATCGCCAATTTCGGTAATACGCCCACCGGAGATAACCACATTCTTCCTTTTGAGATGATAGGGTGAACCGGGAGAAACAATTTTTGCGGATTGGATGAGTACTTTCATAATTAACCGTCCAGAAGACTTACAATTAAATCTTTCACTTGGTCTGATTTTTCCTTTTTGATAGAACCTGCTTTGTATTGAATAATTGATTTCTCAGCCGTAAAAATTCTACCGGGGCGAATGTAACTTGCTCTTGCTAGTCCTCCCTCCAAGAAATCATCTATACCCAGCTCAATGGCTAACTTATCTCCTTTATCTTTACTGGTAACTTGGCAAAGCACAATGTCATCGCCTGACAAAACGAAAAGGACTAATGCCGGACGCTTTTTTACCGATGATAAATCTGAAAATGGAAAAGGGACGACAACCACATCACCTCTTACAAATTCTTCCATGCCTCGTCTTCTTCTGGTGAATCCCAATCCCGGGACAATGATTTTTCTGATGCAATGTGAGTAAGAATTTTATCCGACTGCTGCTTTTGTCTTAAAAAAAGCAAATAATCGTATAATTCCTTCAGTAATCCCTCTGGAGTATTCTTAATCTCTTCGGAAAGGACTTCTCTTGTTGACATCTAACAAATTTACTTTAAAAATCGAATCAATAGTATTTCGGCAAGTAAAAAGAGCAACGCCAACACAATCGCGTACTTCCACAATGGCGTGCCCAAATATCTCTCTTTTATTTCGTTGCGGAAAGCGTCTGTACTGCCGGCATCAAAAATGGAGATAGACGGGCTACCACCTAACCGAAGTTTGACCTGTTCCGGCTTTAGGTTCTCCAGCAGCGACTCTTCCTTTGTAAGGTTAAACGCAACTAACCCCAGCGTGTCTTTCTGGAGAACCATCGAATAAAATCCTCTTTCCAGCAAAAATTTTGGCAACTCCAGAACGATACGGCTACCCACCTTCCGTTGGGTCGGTATCACCTCCTGCTTTCCGATCATTTTAATAGGAATCTCCCCCAACAAACTGTCACCCTCAAAGGAGAAAACCGTTGAAGAAAGTGAGTGATACAAACGCTCCTGATTCCGGCTACCCAATGAAGCCAGCCGGTACATCACAGGCACAAAAAGTGCATGGGCATAAAAATCGGTGGTCGACTTAATGAGGGGACAAGCCAGTACGAACAAGTCGTTCACCTGAGATAAGAATGGCCTTCCGTCTTTAAAGGTAAGAATGGCAGAACGATCTGAGCCCCAATCAAGAACTTTCGTAGCAACGGGCATCGCCATGGCACTATTTATCTCTTCAAACACATTTTGGAAAAGTGGCGCCTTAAAATCGGGAAGGGCTAGCGACAACGGTTGTTCCTGTTTATTAATTTTGACGGCACCTCGGATCAGTTGCTGATAGGAATCCTCATCTGGCAGCAAAGCAGGGATCAATAATATCGAATGATTTTTTCGAAGACCGTTTAATGTCGTTAACAGAGGTAATTCAATTTTCTCCAATTGATTAACAATAATCAAATCAACGTCATTCAGCAAACTGTAGTTCAAGTTGGCCGCCTGAAAACTATCAAACGTAAATAGCTCTTTATTGCCAAATACGCGCTCGACCGGAGTAACTTCTTTGACGCTTTTAATCTCGATCACTTTCAACTTAGTGGTCAAATTCAGGGTAAAGTAAAATTCATTGTCGAAACTGACCGGATAGTCACTAAATGAGAGTACTGCTTTATTCAACCCGTTCAAATTGGTTGGCAAATCGAAAACAAGAGAGTTTGTACTATTCGGTTCGATGTTGATTGATGCCGCTGATGCCTGAACGGAATTGATAAACAACTTTGTGACTAAGCCCTCCACTGAGCGATCACCCACATTTCGAAGGCGAACGTGAATGGTATTTTTTTCACCCTTTGTTATTGATGGATTTTCCAAGTAAACTGTATCGACCAGCACGTTTGACAATTTACTGGTTTTGATAGGCACTAACTTGATCAACAGGGACGAGTCCGTTTTTGAAACGCTCCCAAATGTTGCGCTTTGAAAATCTGAGATCCAAAAGAGTGTATTGGCCTCATCCAAGATTCGACTTTCAATTTCTTGAGCATTTCTGCTAATGGACGAAAGTCTAAGTCTTGAAAGTTCATCTTCAACTTCTGACTTCGCTTTAAAAGAGTTCGAGAAGGAAGCAAAATCATTTGTGATCAATTGATACTTAACATCGGGAGGTAAGGCCGTTACAATCTCTCGCACCCTTTCGCTGGCCTCATCAATCGCTCGCTTCTTTTCAGCCACCGGTGCCGACATACTCAATGAATTGTCTATATAGATGGCTACATTTTCCTGAGCGCCCACCTGCTCGGCAGCAGGTAGAAAGGGCTGTGCAAATGCCATTACCAAACAGAAGATGAAAAGCAGCCGAGCCGCCAAAATCAAATATTGCTTAATCTTTCTTTTCTGTGTGGTCTCCTGCTTTATTTGCTTTAAAAAACGAGTATTCGAAAAGTAGATCTGTGTCGTTTTGCGAAAATTGAAAAGATGAATGAGAATGGGTATCAGCAAGGCACCGAGTGCCCAAAGAAAGGAAGGGAACTGAAAAATCATTCGCGCGAAATTACGACATAATGTTGGAAAATGTTTGCCCTGTTGGTACAGTTAATCACGTAGATTCTTCCGCATGTACTTTTGACAAATCGGGCAATTTTGCCAAACATGTCCACGAGCCGGGCAATAGGCTCTGCCAAAGTAAATAATTTGCAAGTGCGCTTTATTCCAACGGTCTTCCGGAATCAATCTTTTCAAGTCTCGTTCTGTCTGCTCCACATTTTTACCCGCAGTCAATCCCCAACGAAAAGCAAGTCGATGGATATGCGTGTCTACCGGAAAAGCCGGCTTACCAAACCATTGGGTCATTACGACCGATGCTGTCTTGTGCCCTACTGCAGGAAGTTCTTCTAATGCTTCGAATGTATTGGGCACTTCGCCCTCATACTTTTCTATTAATATCTTTGATAGCCCCCAAATACCTTTCGATTTCATTGGTGATAGACCACAAGGTTTGATGATCTCTCTGATCTCTTCCACCGACATTTTTAGCATGTCGAAAGGATTATCAGCTTTCTTAAAAAGTAAGGGAGTAATCTTGTTTACTCGTTCGTCTGTGCATTGTGCAGACAGGAGCACGGCAACAAGCAACGTATATGCATCTTTGTGGTAAAGCGGAGTTTCAACGGTTGGATAAAACTTATCTAAAATATGTAAGATGTCACTTACTTTCTCTGTTTTGGTCATTGCCCCCAGGTGAATGTGAACCTAACAATAGTGGAAATCGAATGTTTCAGCGATTGATCATTTCTTAGCCTTCACGACTATTTGCTGATCCCCTTCTGTGTCAGGATAGAATAACAGCAAACTCTGATTCTTATCAAATTCGAGTTTACCTGTTGAGCTACAGACTTGAAAGCCATCACCAAAATGAAATGCTGGAAGAAAAATTTCGGTAGGAGCATCAATTGACTTATCGCGTTTGAATTTCAGGTAAAATTCTTTTTTTTCAACATTGAAGAAATATTCGAGCGGCTCGCCTGCGACTTTATAGGGATACGGTCGGACGGCTGCCGCCAACGCTCTGCCTCCTGAGTTGATATCGTCTTTATTTTTTTGCTGCGACCTGCTAAAGATCGACAGATCTTCTCCGTTCCATTGATCACCATGTTTATTCTCATTATCCGCTGTGTAGTTCCACAATGTATAACTGAGTTGATTAGATTCCATCGCTCTAAATGAACGATCGAGACACGCTACTTGGTCTGAAAAGTCACCTGTTCGAAATGCTGTTTTCTCTCCCATATCAAAAGGAATTCCGAATTCGCCAATGAGTGTAGGATTATTTCCTAAGGAGCGGGCGGTTTCTTCTTTGTGGTGAGCCATGTTATCATGAAATGCTTCGCGAATGGCGTGTCTTCCAAAAACGGGCTTCCCTTTAATTACATCCACGCCAAACCAGGCAGAATACTCTTTCGTGAGTAATGTCGCAGCATCGTACCAATGGCCGGCATTCACCAGCCTATCTGCCTCACGCTCCGAAAACTTTGGCATTTTGTGAAAAAGAGCCGGCTCGGCAAAGATGAGCCAGCTGTCATCTACCGAATGCATGGCTTCTTTAAATCTACGTGCGAAGGGTCTGAAATAATTTTCGGAGAAATCGACTTTGCTTCCTTTAACAATTGAAAAATAATCGGGGTTTAGTAACTCTGGTTTTCCTTGGGCATTCTCGCTCCAAACCCCCGCTGTTTTCCAAATATCTTTTTTAGTTTCTTTCCATACCGAAAACCTATTCCGGTTCACCAACACTTTTCCCTTTAGCTCCGAACCCGTAAGTGCGAATTCATACCTATCCACTTCGATGGCATTACCTGCACCCAACACCATGCCCTCAAAAGGCGTAGGCATGATTCCGTTTTTTAAAAGACCAAATGCATTCAAATCGGTCATTCAAATGTAGCCGGATCCAGGTTCATTGAATGTATCAAAACCAATCACATTGGGAAGGCCTTTTAGTTTTAGTGCAACTTGCTTGATTGCATTGATGTAATGTAACTGTAAATAATCTTGTGCACCTACACTATCGATCTTTACCTGAGGTGCAAAATCATTCCCTCCAAAGAAAAGGGTGAACATAGTGGCGGCACCTAGCTTATTGTAGTTGGTGGGCCAAATCATTCGGGGAAAAGGATCACCCTTGCCATTGTGAATTATAGCCGAACCCGCCTCGGTAAACTTGAGCGGATCAAAACCCACTTTATCGAGTGTCCAGTAGGGAGCTCCGTCACCACCTGTGAATCTGCTCCAAACATCCTGATGAGGATCGATAAAGACATTGATATGGTGATCATCTGCCTTCTTAACGATTGCTTGGATATAATTGAGGTAATTCTCGTCATACAGTCCAGGGCCGGCATGTTCGATGGCCTCCCAGGTCACCAACAACCGAACAAACCGATAACCCCACTGATAGAGTCGCTCAAAGTGTTCATCAGCCTGATTGAGTGGAAATGGCCTTCCCACAGACGATACGTTATAGACGGTCTCATAAAACTGTTCTTTTTGATGACTCGGAATCAAAGGTTCAAATGGAAGTTTCGTACTCCCTCCCACGTTGATACCATGTAAAATCATGGCGCGACCAGTTGGATCTACAAACCAACTGCCAATAGATGACACATTTTTTAGTGTAGAATCAAAAGTTTTTTGAATCGACTTCCCGCTGGAGATCTGGGTCCATTCCACCTTTTTCAACCCATCGGTTGAATAGGAAGGATAAGGATCATCAACAAACAAGAAAATGGCTAGAACCACGACAACTATCGCGATCAAAACAAAAGCGATTTTAAGAACTTTCATATCTAAAAAATGTAATTATCTTTTTTTGAAATTATCCTTTTCAAATGTAATACTATTTGAATTGCTTATTGCCTTGCAGTATATTAGAATCTTTATCTGGACAGCAAGATTAGATGGCACTCAATAGTTTTTTAGCAAGAATTAGTGGTTCGGATAGCAATTTTGAATTAGAACACCGCGTATTCAACACTCTAACCTTTTCAACAACACTTTTGTGCGTTTTTGCTTTTTTTTCAAATATGCTTCTAGGGTTGAGCCTTGTTGGCTCCCTTCTGGCTTTGATTGGTGCTATTATTTCATTTTCACTTTTCTACTTCTCGCGAATAAAAAATAAACTTAACAGTTTTATGCTGATCGTTATGATTGGCTTTGCACTACTATTTATTGTGTCCGTCTACCCAAGTGACTCTGGATCCAAAGGCCCCCTCGCTTTCGTTTTTATATCGCTCGTCCATGTATTTATTGTAATCAGCAAGGAATCGTTGCAATTAAAAGTCTTTTTCTCGATGGTGTTTACGATTGTTTTACTGTACGCCATAGAGTACCTTTTCCCACATCTGATTCACTACGGTTACAATAACGAAGGAGCCCGGCTTCTAGATTTTGCAATAACGATGATTTACTCGCTTTTTTTTGTACTCATTACCACACTCACTTTTAAGCGTAGTTATAATCGAGAAAGAACAAGGGTAAACAATCAAAATGGCGAATTGCAGACCCTGAATAAGAAACTATCTGAAAAAACAGCTCAGATCGAAATGCTGATGAAAGAACTAAGCCACCGTGTAAAAAATAACCTCCAAGTGGTAACAAGTCTTCTCAACTTGCAGTCCAATCGTATTAAAGACCCGGATGCCAAAGCAGCAGTACTAGACGGCCGAAATAGACTTTTATCAATGGTGTTGCTTCATCAAAAATTATATGTGACCGACAAACCCACCATTATTGATATGAAAGAATACATTATCGATTTGACAAACAACCTTGTGGAAGCAAACAAGCTTGAAGTAACAAAGAAAGTTGTTTTTAATCTTGAGCAAATATTCCTAAAGATCGAAACAGCTGTTCCGCTTGGTCTAATCATAAATGAATTGATAACTAATTCGCTAAAATATGCATTTGAAATTGACTCCCCGGCTGACGAACTGCGCGTTACGTTCGAAAAGCAGGGGGTTGAGTTGGTTCTAACCGTTGCAGATAATGGAAAAGGTTTCGTGCGAGAGCCTTCTAACAATTCGTTTGGATTGCAATTGGTTGATTCGTTGGTTTCTCAACTGGAGGGCTCCTTCTCAATGGATTCCTCTAACGGAACTATCACGGTAATTAAAATGAAAACGAATGATGAAAGCTGAGTTCAAAATCCTAATTATTGAGGATGAAGTATTGGTGGCAATGGATATTAAGGAAATGCTGACGAAGCAGGGGTATAAAGTCGTGGGAATAGCGGATCGAATGGAGAAGGCGATAGATCTATTTCTAGCTCATCACCCTAATCTTATTCTTTGCGATGTAAAAATCAAAGGGGAAAATTCAGGTATCGATACAATCGTGCAGTTACGAGCTACCGGAACACCTTTTGAAGTCATATACCTAACTGCATATGCTGACGAAAAAACGTTAATCCAAGCATTTGGCACTGAGCCAAAGTCATACCTACTAAAACCATTTACGGAAATTCAGATCGAAGTTGCGGTCAGTCAGTTGTATCACCAAACAACACGGGATTCAAACTTGGGGGCTGGTGACAGCCCATTTACGGAACGCGAACTTGACATTCTAAAGCTTTTAAATAAGGGATATTCCTCCAAAGAAATTAGCGAGCGCTTGGCAATAAGTATCGACACAGTTCGCACTCACAGGCGCAACATGATGGGCAAAGTCGATGCTCAAAATTCACTACAACTCATCCGTATTTCAATCGATAAATCATGGATAAAGGCGTAGCCACCGGCAACTTGAGATTACTGGTAGATAAGATATCTCTTACGTAGATTTCGGTAGCTATCAAGCTCCTTTTTCCACGTTGCTTTAATCTGTTTTTCCGTCATTCCCTTTTTGATTTGCTCTTTCAATTGTTTTGTGCCCACCAATTTATCAAAGTAAGGGATGAAAAATTCTTCTTTGTCAGCAAATTGATTGTAGAATTGAATCAGGTATTTCAATGAGATTTCTTTTCCCGTTTTCTCTGTACTCAAATCAATTCCAAAACAAACTTCATTCTCGTGTGGAGGCTTCTTAGCCATTCCCTCGATGCTGATCGGTGTAAATTGAAAAGGTTGATTTTTTAGATCAGGGTGACCGATCCACTCAAACGGGTGCTGTGTGCCGCGGCCAACACTCAATGCCGTTCCCTCAAACAGACAAGTGGAGGGATAAAGTAAAACCGACTGCTGGTTGGGAAGATTGGGAGAAGGCTTGATCGGAAGCGTATAGGGTGTCTGGTGTGTATAGTTTTTAAGCTTAATGATTTCCAACTCACATTTTCTTTTTCCTTCCAGCCAGCCTTCACCGTTGATCATTTGCGCGAGTTCACCCACCGTGAGACCATGTACAATTGGTATGGGGTGCATACCCACAAAGGACTTCAGAGCAGGGTCGAGCAGAGGCCCATCTACATAACTTCCATTTGGATTTGGCCGATCTAAAACAATCAGTTTTTTATTTTGCTCTGCGCAGGCCTCCATTAAATAGTGAAGTGAACTGATGTAGGTGAAAAAGCGCACACCCACATCTTGGATATCAAAAACAACAATGTCTACATCGCTAAGTTGCTCGGCTGTTGGCTTCTTATTATTGCCATACAAAGAAATTACAGGAAGGCCCGTTTTAGTGTCAACTCCATCAGTAACGGTTTCCCCGGCATCGGCATTGCCACGAAATCCATGCTCGGGCGATAGAATTTTCTTGATGTCCACACCTCTTTTTTGAAGCGAGTCAACCAAGTGGGTTCTACCGATCACGGCAGTATGGTTGACTAAAAAAGCCACGCGTTTGTCTTGGAGCTTAGGAAGCAACAGGTCCAATTGTTCTGCCCCGGTCTTGATACCAGAGGATTGACCATGTCCTGCGATCGCTACAAACAAACTGAAAGTAAGACTAAGTATCTTGTGCATTTTCTTTTACTTTGTAATCGGTAATTTTCAAATTTAAGCATTCTTTGAACGTTTCATACTTCATTTCAAAAAGGCTTCGCCAAGGTACGCTGGATAATTTCTCCTCCATTGTACACAAGATCGCTGTGGCCAGCATTGCCATTGGCCTGGCGGCTGCGATTGTTTCATTTTTGGTTATGCACGGGTTTCAATCTGCCGTAAAAAATAAGATCTATGGCTTTAGTAATCACTTATTGGTTACCAAGTTCACGATGAACAACGCAGTGGAAGAGCAACCCTTCGATTTCAAAATACCACTCTATGAGCAAACTGCCCAGTTTCCATTTGTAAAAAGTGTCCAAGAGTTCAGTCACAAAGCAGGATTAATAAAAACGGAAAATGAAGTACTCGGTATCATATTCAAAGGTGTGGGAAGGGGCTCAAACAATTTTGCCGTCAATGGCACTTACTTTAATGAAAATATTATTGAAGGTCGATTCATTCATTTTTCCGACTCGGGATATTCAAAGGAAGTTCTCGTCAGCAAAGTGATTGCCAATAAAATTGATGCCAAAGTAGGTGATGATGTTATCTTGCATTTCTTCCAAAATCCACCTCGGTTTCGGAGATTAAAAATTGTTGGGCTGTATGAAACCAATTTGTCCGACTATTTCGATGGAAAAGTTTTGATTGGTGACATACGGATGGTTCAGCAATTGAACGGATGGAAAAGCAACGAAGCAGGTGGACTTGAAATAGCTCTTGACTTAAACTATTTCAATGCCTTCGACTTGTGGGAAAAAAGTTTACCAATCCCATTCTTAAAAGAAACCCAAATCGACACGGTGAGTGCTCAGGAACTACCAACTGGCTCATTGCCTCCTTTTGAATTTGATCGCGCAGCGGTAGACGAAGCGGCAAATGCCATTGGCGAATCGATGGATTATGATCTTAACTTAGAATCCGTACGAGACAAATACATTCAAGTATTTGAATGGTTGGATCTGGTAAAACGTCAGGTAAAGATCTTGTTAGGTGTTATCCTCATAGTCATTTGCGTCAATATGATTTCAGTGATCCTTATTTTGGTGATGGAGCGCATCCCCATGGTGGGCATCTTGAAGGCCGTTGGCGCGAGCAATCGAACCATTCGCATGGTTTTTATTTACAATGGGATGAATCTCATTAGTAAAGGGCTCCTGTGGGGCAACGTAATTGGCATTAGCATCTGTTGGCTACAAGATCAATACAAGATTATGAAGCTGAACCCTCATGATTATTACGTCAGCTATGTACCCATCGAATGGTCTTTTACAACCATCCTAGCGTTGAATTTACTCATTTTTGCAACCGTCACACTGGTGCTCCTTCTGCCCACGAGATTCATCACAAAAATCAGCCCGGTGAAAGCCATACGGTTTGACTAATCCACAAAGTGTTGTAGACTGAGTGCCTTGCGTTTGGCAATGCCAAACTAACTGGTTAGATTTGGCTTGGTGAAAAGACTTTTGACCTCATTTTTGCTTGGGCTTTTTCTACTCAATATTGTTGGGTACTATGGCGTATTTGTTGGAATCAGTCTTTCGGGTGCTGCAGCGATGCGCGAGCAATTCGATACCGAAAAATCTTTCCAAGATGAAGTGCTCATCAAAGTTCCAATCGCCATTCCGTATGCTGTAGATGCAACTGACTATCAACGAGTAGATGGAGAATTTGAGCATCAAGGACAAGTGTATCGTTTGGTAAAACAGAAATTACAGAGCGATACTTTATATATTGTTTGCGTAAAAGATGGCAGTGCCTCGAAGATAAATCTTGCACTTGCTGACTACGTAAAAACATTTACCGACAAACCTGTAACGACAAAATCAGGAACTGCTCCTATCTTTCAATTTTCAAAAGACTACTTATCTATCACAACGAAAATCACTCAGACTACGAGTGGCTGGGCTGCCCCCATTCTTTTTTCAACGGATGATTTCAATTTATCTATTGTTTCGCGAGACATCCAATCTCCTCCCCCAAAAGCCAGCTAAACTGACTGTTGAACTTACACGACCAGTCCATCCATCCTGAAAGAATCAAGTAACGATTCTTTTGGAATGTTCACTTAAAGGTATTGCCTTAACAAGTATTGCTTTGCAATAGGCGAACCTATTCGATAATTATTGTATACGCTAAAAATTACAAATTCATGCAATTAAAAATTATAATTGGTTTTGTTCTAGTGGTCGCCCTATCTGCCCAAGGTCAGGGAATGGTCGATGGTTTTATGCGAGGTCGTGGCAACCTAACAACTGCCCTTAGTTATAGCACAGAATCCTATGATACCTACTACGTAAAGGACTCCGCAGTCAACAACCCCAATCTGGGTACTATCTCTACCACGAGCGTCAACCTTTTTGCCGCTTTCGGTGCGACCAAGTATTTGGACGTTGTCATTGGACTTCCATTTGTATCAGCCAATGCATCTCAAGGATATTGGTCCACGCAAAGCGGGTTACAAGATTTTTCCATCTACCTAAAAGGGCGGGTCTACGAAAAGGATTTTGGCGCGCTGGGGAAATTATCGGCTATGGCTGCAGCTGGGTACATTGTGCCAGCGAGCAACTATGTGCCAGATGCACCGGTTGCTATAGGTCACCGTTCCAAGAATCTGGAGGGAAGACTATTAGTCCAATATCGATTGCCCTTCGGTCTATTTGTGATGACACAAGGTGGTTACATACAACGAGGAAACATCACCATTGACCGAGGTTATGAAGTAAGTGTGCCTGACGCCTGGGACTATGTAGTAAGGGTCGGTGGCTCTTACAAAATATTTTATGCTGATGCGTGGCTTAACATTCAACGCGCACGTAGCGGAACCAACATTGGCGCGGGTGTTCCATTTCCTACTAATGCAGTTTCTTATCAGCGAGCAGGTTTTACGCTCTACTCAAGCGTCCCACCAATAAAAAATCTCGGTGTAAGTGCCGGCATGTCGTTTACGCTTTCCGGTGAAAACATTGGAAAAGCCACGCGCTTAAGTATTGGCATCGTCTACAATTTGCCCGTCATCAAAGACAATAATAATTAAATCGTCAACGAACCACTAGACATGAAAAAATCAACAAGCCCTATGAAGTCGTCTAACAAAGCGTATGTCTTCAAATGGAAGGCAGCCATAATGCTAGTTATCACATTTTCCCTTTTGCAAAGTTGCGATGAGGACATCCCAAGTATCAAGTCTTTGCCTATATTAACCCCTACAAAAGTTGATGAAACGGCCGGCAACTGGAAAACCGTTTTAAATATAAACGCAAGTTCTATTTCGCTACCCACTGCCGAAGCTATCTCCAGCGCGGCCTATCAGGCAGAACTAGCAGAGCTAGTTAGTTTGTCTACTAATCGCACCGCCAGTCAAACAAATACGGCTAACTACTGGGCAGCGGGTGCTGTCGTTCGCTGGAATGAAATTGCTCGTGCGCTCGTGGCAAAATACAACATAGCCCCGGTAGCAGGGGCACCGGCAAATCCGAATAAGCCTTTTTCCAATCCTCCTTTTGCGGCACGTGCTTACGCCTTGCTTAGTGTTGCACAGTATGACGCATTGGTGACAAGTTGGAAATTCAAATACCAGATTAATCGCCCTGCACCAGCATCCAGCAATGCTAGCATCAAATTATTAACCCCTGAAACAACATTACCTTCTTTTCCCTCTGAACACGCGGTGGTCGCTGAGGCTTCTAGAAAGGTGTTAGAATTCTTGTTTCCGGCCGAGAAAGAATATCTGCAAAAATTAGCTGACGAAAATAAAAACAGCCGCAAATGGGCAGGTGCCAATACACAAAGCGATTTAGATGCAGGCACAAGCCTTGGTTCGCAGGTGGCTACGCTTGCCATTAATAGAGCTAAAACAGACCGCATGAGTCAAGCTGGAAGCCAGACAACTTTTATCGACTATTTTAACATAGCAAGAATTGCTGAGTCCGATCGATGGATAAGTCTTGAACTACCGTACCGTCCACCTATGCTTCCACTGTATGGAAAAGTGAAACCATGGTACGACAGCGTGTCTGCTTTTGCAGCGTTGCCGCCAGCTCCCCCATCTCTTTCCTCATCTGAATTTAAAAACGCCTTGCAAGAAGTACGAACGATTGCTGATAACCGCACCCGCGAGCAATGGCGCATTGCCGATTTTTGGGCAGACGGTGCCGGAACGTTCACCCCACCAGGTCATTGGAATCTAATTGCCCAAGAGTTAATTGTAGAAGCAAAATGGAGCGAGGTAAGATCGGCACGTGTTTTTTCGCTAATGAACAGGGCTGTGATGGATGCCGGCATTTTATGCTGGTATGCAAAATATCAATACTATTTGCCGCGCCCTTCGCAGGTTGATCCAGCTATCAAAACCGCTACAGGAATACCTAATTTCCCGGCTTACACATCTGGGCATGCAAGCTTCTCAGCTGCTGCCGCCACGTTGCTGGCTTATCTGTTTCCTTCCAACGCGGGTCAACTATTAAATCAGGCTGATGAAGCTGCACTATCCAGACTCTATGGTGGAATTCATTATCGATTTGATAACGATCGCGGAAAAGAATGTGGAGCAAAAGTTGGTCAATTAGCGGTGGCCTGGGCACAAGCTGATGGCGCGAATTAGGAGTTAGTTTTTATTTGTTTTAAGGTTGACGGTGTCGGGGACGAACAAACCCGGCACCGTTTTTTTGCCCAAATCCTCGTGTTGCAATCAGTTTCAAAAATTTATCTCGCGACCCTCCTCTTGCATCCTAACTTTCGATTGCTATCGTTAACTAATGCCATTTAGTTCTCTCGTTACCGATTACAAAGCACCACCCAATGTTTGGGATGAAATGTGCGATCAGCAAGCGATCCGCAATCACTATGAAGTATTTCCACAAAGCCTCAAAAATGATTCAATAGTCGAGTTGGCCAAGAAAAACGAATTAAACAAAAAAAATATTCATCAGTCAGGGAATCACCTTTAAGGTGTATAGCGATGGCGAGGGGATTGAGAAGATTTCTCCGTTTGATATACTACCAAGAATTATCACCGCTTCCGAGTGGTCGATTATTGAGCGCGGAATTAAGCAGCGAGTAAAGGCGCTAAATATCTTTCTGGCAGATGTCTATGACGACCAGTTTATCATCAAAGACGGAAAGATTCCAGCCGCTCTAATTCTCTCATGTCCAAATTTCATGAAAGAGATGGTGGGCGTGGATGTATCGCATGGAATCTATACTCATATATCCGGTATTGACCCCATGGGAGATAGCGATGGCAATTTCTACTTGCTGGAAGATAATCTAAGAACGCCCCTGGTGTTTCGTACATGATGGAGAACAGGAGTATGACCTACAGGATTTTCCCAGGGTCGCTTCCAAAAAACAATGTGCGTTCTGTAAAAGACTACCCGGATCTGCTATTGAAAAATCTAATGGCACTTTCTAAACGCGCCATCAGTAATCCCACTATGGTACTACTTACTCCCGGGATTTATAACTCAGCTTATTTTGAACATACTACACTCGCCCGTTTAATGGGTGTTGAGCTAGTCGAAGGTCGAGACTTGGTTGTAGACAATGCCAAAGTCTACATGAAAACAACGGCCGGACTTAAGCAAGTGGATGTAATTTACCGAAGAGTAGATGATGATTTTCTAGAGCCATTGGTATTCAACCCAAAAAGTATGCTCGGTGTTCCAGGCCTGTGCTTTGCGTTTCGCTCAGGTAACGTGACCATCATCAACGCGCCCGGTAATGGTGTTGCAGATGACAAGGCTGTCTATCCTTACGTGCCGGAAATGATTAAGTATTATTTGAACGAAGAGCCCATCTTAAAAACGGTACCTACTTACTCGATGAGCGACCCAGAACATTTTTCATTAGTTTTCTCACAAATCAATAAGACGGTGATCAAAAAGACGAATGAAAGTGGTGGCTACGGCATGCTCATGGGCAACTCGGTGACTGAAAAAGAAGTTGCGGAGTATAAAAAGGAAGTGGAGAAAAATCCTCGTCAGTTTATTGCGCAGCCGATCATTAGTCTTTCTACTGTGCCTTGTTTTATTGATAATAGAATTCAGCCACGTCATGTGGACTTACGCCCTTTTGCCTTGTACGGCCCTCAAGGTATTGAAATTGTGCCAGGTGGCTTAACAAGAGTTGCTTTACGCGAGGGCTCATTAGTAGTTAACTCATCGCAGGGTGGTGGTAGTAAAGATACGTGGGTATTAGCCGGATAAAAGATGACCGCCAACGTAGAACTAAATTTAGAGTATGTTAAGTAGAGTGGCCGACTCGGTTTTTTGGATGGCTCGGTACTTAGAGCGCACCGACAACGTACTTCGTTTGTTGCGCACCGACTACATTGCATCTCAAGACGAGATTTTAAATTTCGATTGGCAAAGTGTAACGGATACACTCAGCACAAAGAGTGAAACACCAATAGTCGTTACCTCTTATCAAGAAGCTCTTTATCATTTGGTTCTAAACAAAGACCACGATGCTTCGGTATTTACCAACATCGTTCGTGTGCGTGAGAATGCCCGATCGGTGCAAGACTACATTACCAAAGAGCTTTGGCAGTGCCTGAACGACTACTACCATATCGTACGCGACCCGCATACAGAAGACCTACTTCTTCAGCAAGATCCAGTAACAGCTTTGGATATGCTGTTGCGCGAAAGCATCATTTTTTACGGTACTGTGGAAGTAACCATGAACCGCGGTGACGGTTATACTTTTCTTAACATGGGCAAATACATTGAGCGATCTCTTCAAAGTCTAGATTTGCTGGAAATGAAATGGGATGTTGCAGATGAAGTGACAGAGCCCGTTAGCTGGAAATATCTACTCTATGCCTTATCCGGATTTGAATTTCATACGAAGTTCTATAAAAATGCACTACAGACTGAAGATGTCATTCACCAAGTCTTGTTCAATAATCAGTTTCCCCATTCAGTCAGCTATAGCCTGAGTCAGATTGATCGCTATTTTCAAAGATTAAAAGAAACCTCGCTTGCTGACAATTTCAAAGAAATGGAATTCTTAGCTGGGAAAATGGTAAAGGATATTCAGTATACTACCGTGAACAGAAAAGATAGTGTGGCGGTGCGTGAGTTGATCACCGCGACAAGAAATCAAATTTTAAATTTCAGCCACAAGCTCACCACACTGTATTTTGGTTATACATAACGTAGTTTAGTTGAATGCCCGAATTCTATATCCACCATCGAACTTTGTATAGCTACCCTGAGAAAGTAGTAGACTCTGCAAATCAAATCAAACTTTACCCTTTCAACGACAATCATCAACAGGTAGTAAGCCATCAGTTGAAGATCTCCCAACAGCCATCTATTTATACTCTGCAAGACTATTTCAATAACACAACCGGGTTCTTTTCTTTATTGCAGCCTCACCAGGAACTTTCCATCGAAAGTTTTCTTCGAGTGCAAATGAGCAATCCGCTCTACCCACAAAGAGACGCCTCGATTGAAGTTTGGGACAAAATTTTGGCCGAAGACCTACAGCAAAGATTTTTTGACTACTTGCGCCTCGAAATCGCAGAATGTGAAACGGAAGTACGTTCCATCCTAATAACAAGCGAGGATAAACTGATTCATCCGTTAGATTCACTCACTTATTTGTCGAGTTTCATTTATAAAAACTTCACCTACCAAAAAGGCGTGACAAATATCGAAACGCTAGTGGATGAAATCTGGAAACTGAAAGCAGGAGTTTGCCAAGACTTCGCTCACTTGCTCTTGTTCATGATGCGCTTGCTGAAAATTCCAAGACGCTATATCAGTGGATATATTTGCCCTGGCTCAAGTGAGTGGCGTGGAGAAGGCGCTACCCACGCCTGGGTAGAAGCATGGCTCCCCGATCTAGGGTGGGTTGGCATCGATCCTACCAATAATTGGCTGGCGGGTGAGCGACATGTACGACTAGCTACAGGACGAAATTTTACAGATACCACTCCTGTTAAAGGAACCTATAAAGGAGCCGAAGAGTACATATTGGAAGTGACCGTACAATTCAGCACTACTGAATTTACAGAACCTCAATTGGCAGGAGTATTACCAATTAACTTGGTAGCCATCGAGCCTGAGATCATGGCGCGCAACTCTTATGTTGCTTACATGCAAATGCAGCAACAGCAATAAAAATTATCCAAGATCATCGGGATAAAGAGAAAAACATCCTCCTTTCCGGCCATCACATTTCTAATACTACCGTGTCATATTTAGAATTATATTTAGCTCACAAATCCAATCCACCATGAACAAAAAAATCATATTATCTTCTTTGCTGTTCTTTTTCGCACTCTGGAGTTTTGCACAGGAGAGCAAGAAAGAATCGGCTCCAAACACAAAGGCAAACGCACCTGCCGTAGACCTTAACTCCTATTTTAAGCCTGTCAAGTGGCGAAGTATTGGCCCTTTCCGTGCAGGTCGTTCAGTATGCGCAACGGGTGTGGTCGGTGACATCACCACCTACTACATGGGCACGACAGGCGGTGGCCTTTGGAAAACTGAAGACATAGGCCTTACCTGGAAAAACATTTCTGACGGGTTTTTCAAAACCGGATCTGTCGGTGCAATAGCCGTAGCTGAGAGTGATCCGAACGTAGTATATGTTGGAATGGGTGAACATGCAGTACGCGGTGTAATGACACATCATGGAGACGGAGTTTATAAATCTACCGATGCAGGAAAGACCTGGAAAAAAATGGGGCTTGATCTTACTCAACACATCGCTCGGATTGCCATCCATCCACAAGATCCAAATGTAGTTTTCGTGGCCGCACAGGGCGCTCTTTACAGCAACTCAAAGGAACGCGGTGTTTACAAATCGACCGATGGTGGAACTACCTGGACGAATGTGCTTTTTGTGGATGATAAAACGGGCTGTGTAGAGCTATCTATGGACATGAATAATCCCCGCATTCTCTATGCCGCGATGAATGAATATGGTCGTCAACCCTGGAAGGTTGTAAGTGGTGGCCCGGGGAGCGGACTTTACAAATCCACCGATGCGGGGGCGACTTGGAAAAAAATTCACGAGGGCCTTCCCAAAGAACTAGGAAAAATGGCGATTGCTGTTTGCCGTTCTAACTCTGAGCGTGTATACGCGCTTATAGAAAGTGACTCTGACAAAGAATTAGGCGGCTTATTCGTTTCTACGAATGCAGGCGATAGTTGGAGCCGTATGACAAACGATCATCGACTGCTTCAGCGTGCGTGGTATTATATCGAATTGTTTACTGATCCAAAAGATGAACTAACACTTTACGTAATGAGTGCTCCCGCTCTAAAATCAATTGACGGAGGAAAGACCTGGGAGAATATTTCAAATACTCATGGGGATTATCATAACCTATGGATTAATCCAAACAACCCAAAGAACATGATTATTTCTGACGATGGCGGCTCACCCATAACTGTCAATGGCGGAAAAACCTGGTCGACACAAAACAACATGCCCACTGCGCAATTCTATCGCATCAATGTGGACAACGGGTTTCCCTATAGAATTTATGGCGGTCAGCAAGATAACAGTTCGGTTTCTATTGCTAATCGAGAATTTGGAAGTGGTGGAATCTCAACATCCAGTTGGACTTCTTCTGCCGGTGGCGAGAGTGCTTTCCTTGCGTTTGATCCAAACAATCCAAGTTACGTGATGGGCGGAAGTTATCAAGGAACTATTGATCTACTAGATGTGAAAGCCAAAGCGAGCACGAATGTCATGGCGGCACCCATTGAATATTTAGGACGCGATGCCAAAGACATGAAGTATCGATACAATTGGAATGCCCCGATAATCTGGTCCAAGCACGAACCAAATGCCTTTTACCATGGCTCTCAGTTGTTACTAAAAACAACTGACATGGGAATCACCTGGAAAGAGGTGTCACCTGATTTAACCCGCAACGAAAAATCGAAGCAGGGAAAGCCTGGTGTACCCTACACGAATGAAGCCGTTGGTGCCGAGAATTATGGAACTTTGAGTTATGTTATTGAGTCTCCCCATGAAAAGGGTGTTTTCTACACTGGCAGTGATGATGGACTTGTGCATCTCACTAAAGATGGTGGCACTAGCTGGCAGAACATAACCCCACAGGGCTTGCAGGAATGTTTGATCAATGCCATTGAAGTTTCTCCTTTCGATGGCGCTACTGCTTACATCGCTACCACTAGATATAAATTCAACGATCATACTCCGGGTCTTTATAAAACAACCGATTATGGAAAGACTTGGGTGAAAATTAACAATGGAATTCCCAACAATGCTTTTACGAGAGTAGTGCGCGAAGACGACAAACGAAGAGATTTACTTTTTGCAGGCACTGAGTTAGGTGTTTTCGTTTCGTGGAACGGTGGAAAAGATTGGGCGCCCTTTCAGTTAAACCTGCCAGTTACTCCGATCACCGATTTAAAAATTCATCAGAGCGATTTGATTGCCGCTACATCGGGAAGGTCGTTCTGGATTTTAGATGACCTAAGCTTGGTACGTCAGTATAAAGGAGGAGAAAGTACATTTGCACTTTTTCAACCTGAACCCACCGTGTTGGCAAGTGCCTACAGCGAATTGGATAAATTGGATCCCGAATTTAATGGAACCAATCCCTACCGCGGAGTAAATCCAGCAACTGGATCGGTTATCTACTACCAATTGCCTGAACTAAAAGAAAACGAACATATCTTATTGGAGATAAAAGATTCAAAAGGCAACTTAGTTCGATCATTCAGTTCGAAAGCAGACACCACTTTTCATCACTATGATGGCGGCCCAAATGCTGACCCCACGCTCACTAAAACCAAAGGCGTCAATCGTTTTGTGTGGAATCTCCGATATCCAACCATGGTTGGCGTCACAAATGTTTTTGTCGAAAATAGTTTTAGTGGACACAAAGCTTCGCCCGGTAAATACGTTGCTACACTTAAATACAATGATAAAACGGTAAACACCGAATTAGAAATTTTATCCAATCCCGTTTACTCAATTACTGCCAAGCACTACGAAGAATATCATCAGCTGATGAGTGCTTTGGAGGCCGAGCAAAATAAAATGAGTAAAATGGTAACATTGCTTTATAACAAGATGGAGCAACTGAATCAATTGCTTGCCAATCTGCCAGCTGAAGAAAAATTTAGTTCTTTACGGGCAAACGGACTAGCATTGACCAAGCGGATGAAATTGTGGGATGAAGACATGGTTCAACGCAAATCAAAGGCGTATGACGACATGGAAAATTTTCCAAATAAGTTTATCACTAACTACATGTTTATGATCAATCATGCAGAAAGTGATATTCCAAAAGTGACTCAATCGACACTAGACAGGCAGAAAGAGTTGAACGCTGAATGGGCAAATCTTGAAGCACGAGCAAAACAAATTCTTGAAAAGGATTTGCCTGGTTTTAACAAACAACTTTGGGAGGCAGGTATTGGCGCGGTATGGAGTAAGTAGAAATAAGAGTTTGAACAAAAAGGGTTGCCTTTTTTCAATGGCAACCCTTTTTCATTTTAAAGCCATTCTCTCATCTGAGCCCCGGTAAGATTGCCACCACATAAAATAGTTGCTACTTGTTGAGACCGAAAATCGTTCTTGTTCTCGAGAAGCGCGGCAATCCCCACAGCACCAGATGGCTCCACAACTAATCCCGCGTGCTGGTGAAGCAGCTTCATCGCTTGTAGAATCGATTTCTCGCCCACCAATAAAGCATCATCCACTAATCCTTTCATGTCTTCCAAAGCCTGCTCGACCGGAAGACGAACACCAATACCATCTGCAATTGTCTCAATATGTTCATAGGAAATCAATTTGCCCGCGCGCCAAGAATCAACCATTGCAGGCGCCCCCTTGGCTTGCACAGCAACTATTTTTGTAGACGGTGATTTCTCTTTCATTATCCTTGCAACGCCATTTAGTAGTGCACCATTTCCCAGTGCCACCAATAGAATGTCAATAGATGGAAAGGTTTTCGTCATTTCAAGGGCAATTGTCCCAGCACCTGCAAGGGTTTCAATATCTACGCTGTCTTCAATAAAACGAATATTTTTTTGTCGCGAGATCTTCCTCGCCTCCTCTTTCGCTGCGTCAAAATCTTCACCAAATAAAACCACGTCCGCGCCAAGCAGTCGCATCCGATCTACCTTGAGTGGGTTTGCATTGACCGAGGCATATACGATCAATTTCTTTTTTGCTCTTCGGCATGCATAAGCCATCGCCTGTCCAAAATTGCCGGCACTCGCACAAATTAATTGTGTCTCTGCAGCTTTCGATATAAGATAGTCAGCTCCTCGGCCTTTAAAGCTTCGAATTGGGTTTATGGTTTCAACTTTCAATACTAACTCACAATTGAACAAACTACTAAGTGGCTCGCAAATGTATTGCGGAGTATGAGTAAATTCGGGTGAAACAACAGCGTGTGCTTCCTCTACTTGAAGGACAGATAAACGATGACTCATCATAAATCCTTTTTCATCGTTAGTAATGTATACTGACCTACTTTCTTTTCACCTGATACTGTGTGATACCCTAAGTCCGCATAAAATTTTTCAAGGTAAGCATGTGGACTCAAGGTTAATGTTTCAACGCCCTTTTCAATCGCTAACTTCTCCAATCGCCTAACCACCTCCTGGCCCAACTTCAGCCCACGATATTCTTTGTAAACAGCAATGCGTGAGATAACTCCTGTACTTCCATTTATAGTCAATCGCCCGGATACCACGGGAGCACCTGTCTCTTGGTGATCCCCAAGAATGTGTATGCTGCTATCGTCTAAGCCATCATCATCGAGTTGATGAGCAATACCTTGTTCGATGGTGAAAACCTTGTACCGCATTTCCTTAACTCTTTCCAAGTCTATCGCAGATGATGCTATCTTGAAAATAATCTCATTCATCGTCCAACAGTTTATCCAAAAGCCCTATCAATTTTTCAAATTCTTTGTGGGCATTATTACAAAGTACAATCAAGGTTTTATCCTCATCTAAGTGCCGGATGATTTGAGTTTTATAGCCTGGGTTGTCGCCATTGTGTCTCACGATTCGTTTTCCGCTTGGGCTGTTTCGTATATCCCAGCCAAAACCGTAATAAGAAAGCGAATCATTCTTCAAACGGGCTGGCATAAATGCCTCTGCAAGAGTTTGCTGCTTGATTATTGCTTCCGAATATAAGGCTTGATCCCATTTTAGTAAATCCAAAGAAGTGGAGCTAATGCGGCCAGGTCCTTTTCGATTGCCCAGCCAAATTGTATAATTCGAAGACGGAAACGAATCAGCTTGAACGTATCGTTGTTCTTCAGCTACGTAAATATGACCCCACGCAAAGTTTTTAATGTTTGTTTTCTCTGGCAAGGTTCGGATGTCAGTGGCATTCATACCTACAGGTCGAAAAATTTTGCTTCGCGATAGTTCAATGAAATCCTCTCCAGAAACCAGTTCGGCAATGCTCGCTAACAATACATAGCCAGTGTTACTATATTCATACTTTGTCCCCGGATCAAATAACTTTGGAGGATGATACTTATTTAGGTATTCAATAATATCTTCGTTGCCGGCTACTTTGGATTTGTCCCAATGTTCATCCATAATTGCTTGGTAGTCCGGTAAACCTGAGGTATGGTTCAATAAATTGCGAATGGTGATGTTGCCATAGTGTAGTTGCCCTAAGTACTTTTCGATTCCATCATCAAAATTGAGTTTGTTTTCCTCTTTCAACTGCATAATGATCATTGCTGTAAACTGCTTGGAAACAGATGCCAACTCAAAAACACTCGCTGTATCGACTTTCTCTTTTGTTACAAAGTTTTGGTAGCCAAAAGCGCGATGATAAATCGGGCGCCCGCCTTTTGCCAATAATACAACACCGCTAAAATCAGGGAATGTCGACATCAATGAATCTGCCCTCGTTGAAAATAGGTTGTCCGCGTGTGTGTGTTTTGCTTTGCACCCGCTGCAAAGAGAACCAACGGCTAAAAATATTACCAATGAATTGACAAGCTGTTTCACTATTTTTGAGTTTTATAGTGGGCCAGAAACCCAACACATTCTTGAAATAAATCTAAATTCCAGCCAATTGCAAGACGCAGCCATTATATCCCACTATTTCCCGGACTTGAGCGAAAAACAAAAAGAACAATTCGCTCAATTGGGTCCCTTGTACAAAGAGTGGAACGAAAAAATCAATGTCATTTCCAGAAAGGATATTGACAACCTATATATCAATCATATTCTCCATTCACTGGCAATTGGCAAAGTCATTCAGTTCAAACCTGGCGCAACCATTCTCGATGTAGGAACGGGTGGTGGCTTTCCTGGAATACCGCTCGCTATTCTTTTCCCGGAATCTGAATTTCATTTAGTAGATTCTATTGGAAAGAAAATAACGGTGGTAAAGGAAATTACAGGAGCCATAGAATTAGACAATATCAATGCCGATCAAATTCGCGCAGAACAACTAAAGTATAAATACGATTTTGTCGTGAGCAGGGCAGTCACGCGGATGAAAGAATTCTATGGTTGGATCAACACAAAAGTAAAATCCCATTCAAGCCATGATTTAGACAATGGTATCCTTTACCTAAAGGGCGGAGACTTAGAGGAGGAAATGGACGAACTTAAAAAAAGATATAAGTTGTACGATCTTACTGAATTCTTCAAAGAAGATTTTTTTGAAACAAAGAAGATTGTATATCTCCCGGTTTTTAATTGATTTGTTCCCCTAGGTACAAGCCTAGATAAGTTGCTGCAAGGCACAACAACAAACTAGCCAAAACATACACCAGACCCGAAAACGGAAATCCGTTTTGAATGAGTGTCAGCGTCTCACTACTAAACGTTGAGAAAGTGCTAAATCCACCGCAAAAGCCAACTGTCCAAAATAAGCGAGCATTCGGGGAGATGATTTGTTTATGGTCTGCTACGCCAACCAACGTTCCAAGTACGAAACAAGCAAGGACATTCACAAAAAGAGTTCCGTAGGGGAAATGATGAGAATGAAACGAGGATATCCATGTTCCGAGGGAAAAACGCATCACACTTCCGATTCCTCCGCCAACAAAAATTAGAAGCATCTCGCGCATCGTCAAAATTTAGTATTTACTTTTTCGTTGCATCCAAACCCCGCCCTAAAAAAGGAATGCTCTATGAATTCCTTTTTATCAGTTGTTGCAAAACCTCAAAGGTATGATCCTTCAAACGCTGAACTTGGTCAACCCCATCGAGTACCGGAATCACGTCACCCACAACGATTTTTATTACTCCAGGTTTAATCCTCAACGTACCTGGTGGCATTAGCGCACCTGCACCAATCACTGCTAAGGGTTGTATTGCCTGTCCGGTATCAACGGCTATCTTGAACGCCCCTTCCTTGAAAGGTTGCATGATTTCTTTTGTCCGATTCTGTGTGCCTTCCGGGAAAATCAAAATATTGATTCCAAGGTTCAGAATTTTCTTTAGATAGCCAAGACTCTTTTTTCTGCTTTCCTGGCTTCCCCTATCTACAACCACACAGGTCGCTCGCGTCACCCACCCAAACACTGGGATTTTCAACAACTCTTTTTTTGCCAATGGCCGAAACTGCCCGCGAATCATCATCGAAATACCCGGCAAATCCAAGAACGAGGTATGGTTGCTCACATAAATAAACGCCTTTCTTTTGGGAATTTTTTCTCGCCCAATCATTTCATATCGAATGAACGTGAGCTTACTAAAGATCCACGACCAAAGTTTCATGAAAAAATAAGTTACGGCAACAGCCCTTGGTCCGAAAAATGCGGGCAAAACTATACCGGGCAAAAACAACAACATGAAAAAAGAAAAAACAAATAAAACCCAAAAGGAATAGACCTTTATTAAAATCGTTTTCATCAACAATGCTCTGTTACTTTAATTTTTTTAGGCGTGCCATAAAGAAGCCATCAAACCCAGCGGAAGGCAAAACCGTCTTTTGCTCAAGCAATTCAAAGTGCTGGGGTTGATTTTTTAAAAATGTTTCCACCTGTTTTTCATTCTCAGATGGAAATAGACTACAGGTAGAATAAACCATCTCTCCACCTGTTTTCACCATCGAACTATAGTCGGCAAGAATTCGCTGTTGCAACTCTTTGACTTGTTCTATAAAGTCATGTGACATTTTCCATTTCGCATCTGGGTTTCTTTTCAAAACGCCTAACCCGGAGCAAGGAACATCCAGTAATAGTCTATCGGCAGAATTTTCCAATCGTTTAATCGTTTTTGACGATTCAATCAATCTTGTCTCCACGTTGGCAACTCCTGCACGTCTTCCTCTCTTCTTTAATTCATCGAGTTTCCACTCCTCAGTATCCAAAGCGATGATGCGTCCTTTGTTTTGCATTAAGGCGGCTAAATGAAGTGTCTTCCCTCCCGCCCCTGCGCACGCATCAATCACGCGCATGCCCGGCTTCACTTGCAGAAACGGAGCGATCAATTGCGATCCGCCATCTTGCACTTCAAATAATCCGTCTTTGAATTGCTGTCGGGTAAAAATATTCTGGCGCTCTTCGAGCAACAATGCATCCGGAAAATCAAGCGGTGCATCTGTCAAAATGTTTTCTAGTTCTTCCAATTGCTTTTGAAGCTCTTCTCTTGAAATCTTGATTGTATTAACTCGCAAAACTACTTTAGCCTCTTCATTTAACGCTGCTATCTCCTTTTCCCATTTCGTACCAAGTTCTTTAACCCCCAACTCATCCAGCCAATCAGGAATAGACTCTCTGATCTTCCGGTTCGCTTTCAGCTGTTCATAATTTTCAAGTATTTTCTTTCTGTTCAAACCTTTTAACTCCTCCCAGTCCGGGAAGTCCACTTTATTCCAAAGGCACCAGACCGCCAGTAATTTCCAATAATCATCCTCATCCGCACCTGTGAGTTCGATAAACAGTCTGTACCAACGAACGATATCATAGATCGTTTCAGCAATGAAACGCCTATCACGAGCACCCCACTTCGGATTGCTCTTCAGAATCTTCTCAATAACCTTATCGGCATACTTTTTTTCGGTGAAAATAAGCTCCAAACCATTAACAACCGCCTCACATAAATTTCTATAGAGTTTCACCGTTGGTTTTTTTTGCGGAAATTTAACCATGATTTACCATAATCCCTCACTCCTTTCACTATGAAGCAAATCAAGCTGTCCTTTCTGGCATTATTTATTGCGTTCACCTCCTCAACTGCGCAAGACGATTGGTTTACTAAGGCATTGAAAAAAACAGCTAGTGAAACCAGCGACAAACAAATGGGTAAACTTGACTCGATTGATTTCCAATTTGTCATGTCCGTTAGCGAAGGATCGAGCTTATTTGAAATAGAACAAAAAGGCGAATCTACCAGTAAGATGTTTAAATTCTTAGCGGAAAACCAAACGAATAAAACGAAGACTACGAAAGAAATAGCTCGAGATACTCTCCAATGGGCTATTTCACTTTATGAAATTCGCTCTTATAAATTAGCAGCCGAGGGGTTTACGAACGCTAAGACTTACATGGAAGACAATGAATTGACCAATGAATTGAATTATTTAAGATGCATTACCAGTTTGGGGATCATGTATTTAGTACAAGGCCGAAATAATGATGCCCTCCCCCTTATCAAGTACGCACTTGATCAAAGCAGTCAACTCCTTGGGCAAGCAAGTGCTGCCTACGCTGCTAACTTGAATAGCCAAGCCAAGCTAGATCAACTCAATGGAAAATATAATGAAGCGGAAAAAGAATTTGATGAAACCTTACCAATTGTTGAGAAGATTTTTACCGATAAGAGTATGCAATATGCAATCGTTCTTAACAACAAAGCTATGCTTTATCAGGCCATGGGCAGGTTTGGCGAAGCAGAACAATTGATGAAAAAAGCCATCGCTGCCTCCGAAGCGGCACCGAAAAAAGCTGGCCAAGGAAAAAAGTCGTTTGACAACCGGAAATTTTTGATCAACCTGGCAAACACATTCCAGTTAGGAGGTAATCTTATAGAAGCAGAAAAACAGTTCTTGTTCATTAAAGATGTATTCGAAAAGCGATTATTAGTTGGCCAAAAGGGCAATCCCGAATATGCTAACCTCCTGAATCAATTAGCTATTCTGTATATCCAGATGGGTAAGACAGATCAAGTCGAAAGTCTATTAAAAAAATCGGCCGAAGTCTATATGAAGAATTTTAAAGAAGACAATCCATCTTTCGCCAAAGTGCAAAATGATCTGGGAAACTTTTATAGGATGCAAGGTCGCTATGCGGAAGCTGAACCTGCTCTTATCAAGTCCGTTGATATTCGTCAAAAAGTCTTAGGTGAAAAACATCCTGACTATGTTAAATCAGTAGAAAACTTGGGAATTCTTTATTGGAAGAAAGGCGATTTAGAAAAAGCCTATCCCTTTCTTCACAAATCTGTCGATCAATCGATCGATTTTATCAATAATTACTTCCCCCCAATGAGCGAGACTGAAAAAACAAAGTATTGGGATATCCTTCAACCGCGTTTTCAACGATTTTACAATTACGCTATTGAGTATGCCAGTGCTAACCCCTCTATATGGAAAGATGTGTACGATTATCAAATCTCCACCAAAGCCTTGCTGCTAAACTCTACAAATAAGATTAAAAAATCGATTTTGAATAGCGGTGATCAATCATTGATAAATGAATACGTCTCTTGGATTAGTCAAAAAGAAAACTTGTCGAGGTACTACTCGCTTTCAAAGGAAGAATTGAAACAACAAAAAATAGATCTTCCAGCGTTGGAGAAAACGGCCAATGCAACTGAGCGGTCACTTTCGCAGAAGTCTGCCGATTTTTCAAAAGGCTTCTCAACTGATAGACAAAGTTTTACCAACGTGGCAGCACTATTGAGCGAAACCGAGGCCCTCGTTGAAATCATTAGAATAAGGACATTCGAAAAAGACTTTATAGATGCAAGTAGATACGTAGCGTTGATTCTCACCAAAAACACTACTCAACCGACCGTAGCAATAATTGATAACGGTAACCAATTAGAAACTCGTTATGCAAAGTACTATAAGAACGCCATTCAACAAAAAACGATTGATGAATTTTCTTACGATCAATTTTGGCTGCGCATAGAGCCATTGCTAATGGGCAAAAAAGCTCTTTATCTATCGCCTGATGGTATTTACAATCAAATTAATCTCAATACGCTAAAGAAAAAGAATGGCGACTACCTGTTGAGTCAATATGACTTAATAACCATTGGTAATTCGAAAGATCTGATTGCCTTGAAACAAAGAAAGCAGGTGGTGGCTAAAAAGGATGCGTTCTTGCTTGGCTTTCCAGATTATGGCGCTGTGGCCGTTCCGTTGCCGGGAACAAAAGTTGAAATTGAGGGAATTAATAAAATACTAATTGCCGCTGGGTACAAAACAACATTACGTCAAGAGAGGTTAGCTTCGGAAGCCACATTGAAAGCGGTAAAAGCACCTACAATTATGCACATCGCCACACATGGATATTTCTTAGCAGATGCTGATTTGCAGGGGGGAGACGCATTGGGTGTTAGTGCAGAGAGCGCAAAGAACAATCCGTTACTTCGGTCGGGCTTAATCTTAGCAGGCGCTCCAAAACAGAGCAATGATGTAGATTTGTCGAGTAACGACAATGGAATACTAACGGCCTACGAAGCAATGAACTTAAATTTAGAAGGAACTGATTTAATTGTGTTGAGTGCCTGCGAAACCGGGCTCGGTGATGTTAGATCTGGCGAAGGTGTGTACGGCTTGCAAAGAGCTTTTATCGTAGCAGGTGCGAGCGCACTTGTAATGAGTCTCTGGAAGGTAGATGATGCCGCCACACAACAATTGATGACTAATTTTTATACGAATTGGACAAAGACCGGAAATAAAGTAAAGGCATTCAAGTTGGCACAGCAACAATTGATGATGAAGTATAAAGAACCCTACTATTGGGGTGCTTTTGTTATGGTGGGAATGTAAAAAAAACCAGACATCGAAGCAGTTGGGTTTAATTCGCAAATCTGGTTAAAACATTTTTCAATCTATTGGCCTTCCAACCCGACCATGCATAAACCCAGATTTTGCAGTAGAACTATCCAGTCGATTTCTTCACTTTGCTTGATGACCGCAATCCTACGGGCTTTGCCCCAGCCGCCTTGCTGGTAGTTTATTTCCGATACCCATAAGCCTTCGCCTATCGCATTCCATTGGGTGATACCATAAATGCTGGCTTGTAAATTGGCATACAGCTTACAGGCAATGACGTAGGGGATATTTCTCTGCTCAATGAAATCCAAGACTGTACTGGTACAAAACCCACTATCGGCTCTGAACAACCCTACTGTTTTGTTTTTGAGGATGGCAAATGTGTCTTCTAAAAAATGGATGCAGTTGCTGTTGCACCCTGAATTGCCG
>VYKX01000024.1_pt1 | contig 64688 bp, 54 predicted proteins | sample 5114471 | NCBI WGS metagenome assembly VYKX01 (sample SAMN12291785, study PRJNA351875) | freshwater metagenome | isolation source: freshwater lake | place: USA: Michigan, Gull Lake | collected 2013-08-08
TGGTAAGCATATTGGTTCTTTTCGGGCAGGATAAAATTGAGGGCGCTGAACTCGAAGCTGAAAAAGTTCTGGTCGTAGTTCAGCACTATATCGTGTGGGATTAAGCCATAATTGGCACTCTTGTCAAAGATCTTAAAATCGGTGATGGCGATGGGCGGTAAGTATGGGTTGTCCTTGATGCTGTCAGGAAAAAAGGCAGTCAAGCCGTTTTCGCCCCCGAAATATAATTTGCCGTCTCGACCCTTGTGGTAAGCTTTACTATTAAACTCATTGCTTTGCAAGCCGTCAGCAACATCGTAGTTACGGCAGACGATCGTTTTTGGGTTAAACTTACAGAGCCCCTTATTGGTGCTGAGCCAAAGATTGCCATGCGCATCTTCCAAGATGCCATACACATAGTCATTGGGGAGGCCGTCTTTCGTTGTAAAAGATGTAAAAGTATTGGTTGTTGGGTCCAACTTGTTGAGGCCATTTTGTGTACCGATCCAAAGAGAGCCTACGCGGTCTTGATAAATTGAAACAACCAAATTATTGCTAAGGCTACGTGGGTTATTAATGTCGTTGATGAAGCGATCAAAAGATTTGGTTGTGGGATCAAATTTGTTCAGACCACCACCATATGTACCGATCCAAAGCGAGCCTGAGCGGTCTTGAAAGATTGAAGCTACAACATCGTTGCTAAGGCTCTTCGGATTATTTGGATTGTTGGTGAAATGCTCAAAAGTTTTGGCTTTGGGTTCAAATTTGTTGAGGCCTCCAGCTGTACCAATCCAAAGCTCGCCTAAACGGTCTTCATAGATTAAGGAGACGTTATTGTTGCTCAGGCTATGCGGATTCTGGGGGTTGTTGGTAAAATGTTCAAAAGTTTTGGTTCTTGGGTCAAATTTGTTCAGTCCGCCATTATATGTGCCAACCCAAAGCGAGCCTGAACGGTCTTGACAGATTGAAACCACCGTATTACTACTGAGGCTATTGGGGTTCTTTGGGTCGTTGGTGAAATGTTCAAAAGACTTATTTGCAGGGTCAAATTTGTTCAGTCCGCCATCATATGTGCCAATCCAAAGCAAGGCTGAAGGGTCTTGATAGATTGAAACCACGATATTACCACTAAGGCTATTGCGATTCTTTGGGTCATTGGTAATATGATCAAAGGATTTTGTAACTAGGTCAAACTTATTTAGCCCACCAAAATAGGTACCCACCCAAAGCGATTCTGAGTGATCTTGATAGATTGTCCTGACGGAATTATTGCTAAGACTCTTTGGGTTCTTGGGGTCGCTGGTAAAATGTTCAAACGTTTTGGTTGAAGGATCAAATTTGCTCAGTCCGCCCCCAAAACGATATTATTACTAAGACTATTTGGGCTCTTGGGGTCGTTGATAAAATGTTCGAACAGTTGGGTTTTAGGATCAAACTTGTTAAGCCCACCTTGCGTGCCAATCCAAATTGAACCTGCACGGTCTTGGCTAATTGCCTTGATGTTGTTATTACTAAGACTCTTGGAGTTTTTGGGGTCGCTTTTGAAACACTCAAAGGATTTTGTTGCAGGGTCAAACTTGTTTAGCCCACCGCCATCTGTACCAACCCAAAGCGAACCTGAGCGGTCTTGATAGATTGTCCTGACGGAATTATTGCTAAGACTCTTTGGGTTCTTGGGGTCGCTGGTAAAATGTTCAAACGTTTTGGTTGAAGGATCAAATTTGCTCAGTCCGCCCCCAGGGTCGTTGGTGAAATGTTCAAAGGATTTGGTTGTGGGGTTGAATTTATTCAGCCCTCCGCCAAACGTGCCTATCCAGAGCGAGCCAGAGCGGTCTTCACAAAGGGAATAAATAGGATACCCGCTAATCGAGGTCGAATCTTTTGCATCATTTCGGAAAACGGTAAAGCGGTAGCCATCATAGCAGTTTAGCCCATCATCAGTTCCGATCCAGATGTAGCCTTGCCGGTCTTGCAAAACGCTATGGGCTGAACTTTGAGACAGCCCTTGCTCCTGTGATAGGTGCTCGAAGCGGATGTCCTGATGCGCTTGTTGGCTAAATGTTTGTTGAGCAGTAAGCGCAAGCCAAATTAAAACGTAAAAGAGCAGCGCACGGCATTTATTCATCGTTGATGGAAATTTTGAGCTACAATATCGGGAATCTTGTTTGTAATTCTCTTAAACCTAAATTAATTTAAAAGGCGATTCTGTTGTACCTCCCTTGCTTGAGTAACCGTCAACCGATTCAATTTATTTATTTCTCTTCTAACTTTAAATACAGGTTGAACGTGGTCTCTTTGCCCAACCTGCTCTCGGCCTCTATCCTACCGCCCATGGCCTCCTATTGGGTCTTTACCAAAAAAAGCCCCATCCCCTTGCCCTTTACCTGAAAATGAAAACGGGCATATAGGGTGAACAATTTTCCTCCATCTCTTTCCATGTCTATCCCCAAACCATTATCCCAGATTATGCATTAGAGAATTCAGTCGTTGATGCTTTTGCCTTACATAATCGATCAAACAAACAATCCATCCATATTCGTTTTTCTCGAGTAGCTGAGATGTTGAGTGTTGTTTTTCCTGCTGTTTGGTGATCCAACTTCCTTCCCGCCAAAGCGGCATGAATCGTAAGGTACTTAAAGTGACTTGAGCCTTACTTTGAGGTACTATTTCGCTAAACAAACTCATTAGATTGTAGCCCATTCTGCTGGTATGGAAGGCAGCTTCGGTGACCCAAAAAATTGTCCGTACAAAAACTGTCCAGGCCAAAATCATTTTCGAGTTCTTTGGTCCGGTTTTCAGCGCTTGCAAAGTCTTTTGTAACTAAGCCTTACCTGTTCTGCAGGCACGTTGATATGCTGGACTTGTCCAGACAAGGGTCTAATCGCAGTTATTCATCCGATCAACTCATTAAGCAGTTTATGACCTGCGTGTAATGTGGTGCCAATAGATTTGAGCATACCGAAGTGGCCCGTCACGATGAAGCCTCAACAATAGAGACACTTGTAATGGATGAATTAGTTGTTGCTGGCAAGAGGCCAAATCAATCTAATTCTAAAAGCCTCCGTTGTCTTTTAGGTTTTAGAGGTTTTCACTAAACTATTTCCCCAGTACTTCTTCCAATTTTTGTTCTAACGCAGCCCCTCTTAAATTCTTCGCAATGATCTTTCCGGTTTTATCCAAAAGAATTGAAAGTGGGATAGCGTTGATGTTGTAATCTTTTGCCGCCTGGCATTCAAAGTATTTTAGGTCAGAGACGTGTGTCCAAGTGAGTCCATCCTCCGCTATTGCTTTTACCCAATCTTCTTTATTGCGATCTAGCGAAACACCATATACCTCAAAGCCCTTGCTTTTGAATCTATTGTAAGCTTTCACCACGTTAGGGTTTTCCTGGCGGCAAGGGCCGCACCATTTTGCCCAAAAGTCAATTAACACATATTTTCCCTGAAGGGAAGAAAGTTTTACAACCTGTCCGGCAGGGTTCGCCAACGCGATCTCAGGTGCCTGTTGTCCTACCGCTGTGATCTTTATCTTTTCGGTCATCGCGCTTAGCTCTTTTGTAAACCGAGAGGTGGGCCAGGCCTTCTTAAATTTTTCTGTGGCCGTCAAAAACAGATCTATGTTCTTGTCTTTGTCAATTAAGTTGGGGTCTTGAAGTAAATTGAACAATGCAAGAGACGCTGGTTGTTGCTCTAAAAACGCTGCCAACGATTTGGCATTTCTTTCGATAATCTTCGCAGCACTTGCTCGTAGTTCCGCTACTTTTTTGTCATTCTTTGCGGCTACGGCCGTTTCATATTCTGTTTGCAGTGCCATCATCTCTGCACCGCCTTGTGATTCGCTCATCATTCGCTGCACTGTGTTGATCAACTCGTGATCGGGTGAGCCCTTAATCTCTACAAACCCTTGTTGATTGTTGCCATCTACATTGAGTTCTACGTTGCTTCGATTCAACATTACATTAACCGCTTGCCTTCCAAAAAAATTAATATTGTAAAAGCCCGGTTCGGTTAAGCGCACTGTTTTGGCGAAAGTATAGTCTTTTCTCAACGTAATGGTATCACGTCTTCCAGAGCCATTCTGCACAATCTCCTGTATGGAAATTGGCCCTTGCTGGGGAAAACCCACTTTACCCGACAATACAATTGTCCACCCCGAATCGACAGCTTCTGCTTTTTTCTCGGGGGCGCAGTTTGTTAAAATTAACGCGAATAGGAAGTTAAACACGATCATAGTTTTTGTTTTCATTCTGTTATCTCGATACATTATTTATTAAGTTCTTGAACAATCAAATCTGTTGCCAGTTTTGGATCGGCTTTTCCTTTACTGCGTTTCATCACTTCACCCATAAACATAGTTACAATTGCTTTCTTTCCCTTTTTATATTCGTCCACTTTTTGCGGAAATGCCGCAATAACTTCTCTAACGATGGGCAGGATAGAATCCATACTGCTGTCTTGCACTAAATTTAGTTCCTCGGCAAGCAGGGCTGCTGACTGGCCAGGTCTTTCAATCAAAGCAGGAAACAATTTTTGCGCGGCTACAGCAAAACTTAACTTTCCGTCATCAATCAGCTGAATCACTTCGGCAACTTTGTTTGCTTTCAACGCAAACGCAGCTATTTCCAAATTCGTTTCGTTGAGGTACGATTTTATTGGACCCATCAACCAATTGGAAGCCGCTTTGTAATTCTTCGTGTGGCTACACATCTGTTCAAAATAGGAAGCCAACTCTTTGGTTTCTGTAATGACATGCGCATCGTAAGGCGGAAGGTGATAAATTGTAATTAACTTTTGATACAACTCCTTTGGAAGAGCCGGCATAGAAGATTTAATGCGATCCAGCCATTCGTCTGATATTTCCAGCGGGCTGACATCCGGATCAGGGAAATAGCGATAGTCATTTAGCTCTTCTTTTGTACGCATGCTATAGGTCTTTCCATCGGCAGCGTTGAAGGTGCGTGTTTCTGAAATCACCACCTCACCTCGTTCCAGCAAAGCAGTCTGACGCTCTATCTCAAAATCAATTGCATGCTGCACATTGCGAATTGAGTTCATGTTTTTAATCTCTACCTTTTTGCCCAACACGGTTGCGTCCTTCAGCATCATCGAAACATTCGCATCGCAACGCAACGACCCCTCTTCCATGTTTCCATCACAAATTTCCAGGTACCGTACCAGCTTTCTGATTTCTGCCATTAACGCCCCTGCATCTTCCGATGATTCAATCACAGGCTCTGTCACAATTTCTATCAAAGCAGTACCGGCTCGGTTAAAGTCGAGCAGCGTATCTGTTTCACCTTCTAAGTGAATTGACTTGCCTGCATCTTCTTCCAGGTGAATTCGATTTAAGATAATATCTTTTTCGCCTCCGTCTTTTGTTGTGATCGTTACGAAACCACCAACACAAATAGGAGTTCGATCTTGCGTAAGCTGGTAGCCTTTTGGTAGATCTGGATAGAAATAATTCTTACGATCGAAGATTTGAAATCTCGAAATCCTGGAGTGACAAGCCAAACCCATTTTAATGGCGTGTTCGACAGCCTTCTTATTCAATTTGGGCAACGTACCGGGATGCGCCAATGTAATGACACCCACGTTTGTATTAGGCGCACTGCCATATTCGGCTAAATCTGAATTGAAGATTTTGCTATTCGTTAATAGTTGAGCATGGACTTCAAGACCGATGACTACTTTGTATTTATTTTGTGATGATGAACCCACTAATTCAACAATTCTTTGGCTTTCACTAAAACACGATCCAACCCATTACTATTTTTCCCTCCAGCTGTAGCAAAGAAAGGTTGCCCTCCCCCACCGCCATCAATTTCCTTGGCCAGTTCTTTTACCATATTCCCAGCGTGATATTTTTTTGTTGCTTCTAATTTTTCACCAATCATGACAGCCACCTGCGGTTTACCTTCAATGTCAGCAGCGAGTATCATCAACAAATCGTCAAACTGATTGCGCAGTGCATAGGCGATATTTTTTAAGGCATCCGCATTGGGCACACTTACTCTCTCCAAAACCAGCGTACAACCATTGGATTTTACTGCTTTAGCTGCAAGTATGTCTTTCAGTGTGTTGGCTTGTTGCTGGTAAATGATTTCCAGCTTTTTTTCAAGGCCATGTTTTTCTTCTACCAGCGTTTGAATAGATGCAACAACATCTTTCGGATTTTTGAGTTGTGCTTTGATCTGCCCCATCTCGTTGTAAAAACTGTTCAGGTATTCAAATGCTCCATCTGCTGTAACGGCTTCAATTCTGCGAACACCGGCAGCCACCGAACTCTCGGAAACAATTTTTAGCAATCCGATATTTCCTGTGGCCTTCACATGAGTACCTCCACAAAGCTCGACCGAGAATTTCGGGTCAAATGTTATCACTCTAACAAACTCTCCGTATTTCTCACCAAACAATGCCATCGCGCCCAGCGACTTTGCTTTTTCAATGGGCACATTGCGCTGCTCATTCAACTGAATATTTTCCCTAATCTTTTCGTTAACGATTGTTTCTACTTTAAAAATTTCCTCGTGCGTCATGGCAGCAAAATGAGAGAAATCGAAACGCAATATCTTATCATTAACCAAAGAACCTTTTTGTTCAACGTGTTTACCCAGTACATTTCGCAAGGCAGCATGAAGTAAATGCGTGGCCGAGTGATTAGCCATGGAAAGTCTGCGCTGATGAACATTTACTTTGGCTTGAACTATTCCTTCTAAATTGGCAGGAAGCTTCTCCACCCAGTGAACGATCAGATCATTCTCTTTTTTTGTATCAACGACCGTAATTTTTTCCTCTCCTATTTCCAGTGTACCTGTATCTCCCACCTGGCCTCCGCTCTCTGCATAGAATGGAGTTTTATCTAGCACCAACTGAAATAACTCTTTGTTCTTTTGTTTTACTTTTCGGTAGCGTAAAATTTTTGACGTTGAAGTCAATTCATCGTATCCAATAAATTCTGGTTTGCCTGCCTGACCGGCAGGCAGGTCACCTTCTGCTACCACGACCCAGTCTCCGGTTTCCTTTGCGGCATCGGCTTTGGAGCGCGTTTTTTGTTTGGCCATTTCATCAATGAACCCTTTTTCATCCACAGAAAAACCACGTTCTCGCGCGATGAGCGAAGTTAGATCGAATGGAAAGCCGAAAGTATCATAGAGTTCAAAAGCTTGCTCACCCGAGATTACTTTTGGCTGGTCTGGATTATGGAATTGTATTTTCTCTTTGACCGATTCAAAAAACAATTCAATTCTTTTAAGACCTTTTTCAAGAGTTAGTAAAAACGCCTTCTCTTCTTCTAAAACTACTTGAAAAACAAAATCCTTTTGGTTAATTAACTCTGGAAAAACATTTTCAAATTGTTGTGCAAGAGTGTTGACCAAATTACAGATGAATGGATCCCTTTGATCAAGATGAGAATAGCCATACCGAATAGCTCTTCTCAATATTCGCCTAATAACATAACCCGCCCCGTTATTAGATGGCAATTGACCGTCTGCAATTGCAAAACTCACCGCTCTAATGTGATCAGAGATAACACGAATTGCGATATCCGTCCGTTCGCTATTCCCATACTTTAAATTTGTCATGGCCGCCACGTGATTAATCAGTGGCATGAATACATCCGTATCATAGTTTGATGTTTTTGCCTGAATGGCCATGCAAAGTCGCTCGAAGCCCATTCCGGTATCTACATGTTTATCCGGCAGAGGCACCAATGCACCGGAAGCAAGTCTGTTAAACTGGATGAACACCAAATTCCAAATCTCCACAACTTGCGGATGATCGCTATTGACTAAATCGCGACCTGCTTTCTTCATTCTTTCTTCCTCTGAACGAAGATCAATGTGAATCTCTGAGCACGGGCCACATGGGCCGCTTTCGCCCATCTCCCAAAAATTGTCCTTTTTATTACCGTGGAGAATGCGATCCTCTTGTACAAAACTGCGCCATAGGTCTTTGGCTTCTTCGTCCACGGGAAGGTTATCTCCTTTGTCGCCACCAAAAACGGTTACATACAACCTGTCTTTTGGTAGTCCATAGACTTCCGTCAATAGCTCCCATGCCCAACTGATTGCCTCCTTCTTAAAGTAATCACCAAAGCTCCAGTTGCCAAGCATTTCGAACATAGTGTGGTGGTAGGTGTCCAGCCCCACATCTTCCAGGTCATTGTGCTTTCCGCTTACCCTAAGGCACTTTTGTGTGTCGGCTACACGTCTGTTAGTCGAAACTGAATTGCCCAAAAAGTAGTCCTTAAACTGTACCATGCCCGAGTTGGTAAACAGCAGCGAAGGGTCATTTTTAAGCACTAAAGGGGCAGAAGGAACGATTTTATGGCCTTTACTTTCAAAGAAATCCAGAAATTTTTGGCGGACGATTGCCGATGTCATATGCATTTGGTCAAATTAAACTTTTGATAAAGAGGACATTTTGCCTACTTTTATGAGTTCACAGTCTTAGAAACGCACAAAATTAACCCATTAGGGTCATTATAAAAGGAATTGAATAAAAGTTGGCAATGGCAGAAACAAAATTCAGGTACAATCCAAAAACGCTGCGTTACGAAAGGGTTATCCCTTCGATCGTAAGCATCGCGTTTAGAGGATTTGGCTATTTGATCTTTGGCTGCGTCTTTTTTGTGGGTTTGGTGATGCTTCAAAATTTTGTGATTGAAACCCCGCTTGAAAAATCGTTGCGTGCAGAAAACGAGGCTCTTCAACTTCATAAGAAAGTTTTGATGGCGAGTTTGCAAGAATCTAATGTGGGTATTCAAGCTCTTCGTAAAGAGGAGCAGCAGCTTCATGAAAGACTTTTTGAAACCAAGGTTGTAACTGAAAACGAAACAGACATCTATAAAAAAGATGAAATATTAACCGCTGAACCTACCCTATTTGCAGAATGGGAAAAATCGGTTCGTAACAACTTCACTTCTGTTTTTAAAAAGGCACAATTGAGAGATAATTCATGGGCTCAACAGATTCATATCGACAAAACGAAGTTGAACAAATTAAAGCACCTACCCAGTATTTCGCCTATTCCTGAAATGGAAGCAGACAAGTTGGTATCTGGTTTTGGTAAACGAATAAATCCTTTCCATAAGGGAATATATCAGCATGATGGAATTGATTTCGCTATGCCTGCCGGAACGACTGTTGTCGCTACTGCCCCCGGCACAATTTTACGGGCTAACACCAGCAACCAGATAGCGGGTTTTGGCAACTATGTCGAAATAGATCATGGAAATGGAATTATCACGCGGTATGCTCATTTGGCAGACCTTAATGTAAGATACGGTCAATCGGTAGCCAAAGGGCAGAAAATTGGCACCGTTGGATCGAGTGGCGGCTCGATTGCACCCCACCTTCACTATGAGGTGATACGCGGTGGTGTTAACGTGAACCCTGTTCACTACGTGGTGGGTACTTACTCCAGCACATTTTATAATAACCTTGTGCAGGCAAGTGAAAAAAGAAATCAGTCACTGGATTAATGACGAAGGTTAAGTATACATATAATCCAGTTACCTGCAAATACGATCCAATTCTCGTTACACCAAGGACATTTGGCAGGGCCACGTTTCGCTTTTTAGCCGTTTCGTTTGTTATCGGCCTTGCCGGAAGCATTTATTTCCATTTTCAGTATCCGTATTTGGACGAGACGCTTCAGAGTCAGGAGAATGCCTATCTGAAAGCGGAGTGGAGACTACTTGGAAAACGTTTAAACAACAGTTCGGAGCAACTGAGCGCACTGGAAAAAAACGATGACCAAAATTTCCGTGTGATACTTGATCTGGATCCTTTGTCACCGTCCCAACGCGAAGCCGGTGTCGGTGGTCGTCCAAAAGAGAGCGAAACTATCACTTACCCGCTAATCAAATTAGCGTATGACAAGGTGGCAAAAATCAAAAATCGGCTAGATATACAGCGCCAGTCGATTGATCAGTTAAAAACAGAACTTGGGAAAAAAGAGCGCATGTGGGCATCGCGACCTGCCATTCAGCCAATTAATAACAAAGATCTAAAGCAACTTCACACCATTTTTGGTATGCGGATGCATCCGATTCTAGGGTATGTTCGCCCTCACAACGGACTTGATTTTACAGCACCGCATGGATCACCAGTGTACGCAACCGGTGACGCAGTGGTGATGTACACTGGATTTTCAACCTATGGAAATGTTATTTATCTGGATCATGGCTTTGGTTTTGAAACCCGATATGCCCACTTGACCCGCTACATTGTGGAACCCGGACAAGTGATCAAAAGAGGTCAGATCATCGGATACGTAGGGAATACCGGTTTATCAGCAGCCCCACATCTTCATTATGAAGTGCACTATAAAAACGTAGCCATAAACCCGATCAATTTCTTCCAGCGCGATCTCAGCAACAAGGAATATGAAAAACTGATTGAGTTGGGTAGTAAGTCAACTACTTCACTCGATTAATAAAATCACTATTTCCTTTTTATTGCCAACAGTGGGATCGTGCCCAGATAGGCCAACGTCCGTGTGACGCTTTTTGCAAATAGCTTTTCTTCCAGACTTAACTTGTGGGTAAAGGTAGTAAGTAGGTCGGCCTTTGTTTGTTTGATGTACTGATCAATGGCTTTGGGAATATCGTCATCCAGGATGAGCTTAAAATCCAATTTGTCGTATTGCGTTTTTTTGATAATTGCTTCTAAGGACATTTTTGCAGCCTCGACCTTCTTGTCCATAGATGGTACTACATGTATCATGTGCACCGCTGATCCATAAATTCGAGCAAACTCAACGACAATATCTAACTCCTTTTGTGTGTCCTTCAAATCAGTGGCATACACGATGTGCTGTAAATTTTTGTACTGTGCGAATTCTGGTATTGCCAACACCGGGCAAGTGCAATCGTCAATTACCGACACGGTGGTGCCACCTAATCTCGCCTTCTTTAAGGCAGATGCTCCCCGAGAGCCCATCACCACGATATTCGTTTTGTTTTTTTCTGTATAACGCTTCACCATCTCAGCCACGGTGTGCGAGCGAATCGCTTTAAATTCAATTTGATAATCGCCTTTGACTGTACTTCGCAACTCTTCTATTAAGTTCCGCCCCTCCTCCTCGGTAATCTGGATGAGCGATTTTTCGATTTGTTTCATCTTAAGGTTTGCCTTTGGAACGCCCTCAAATCGCACAATATTCAATATTGTGAATTCCGCCTTCACAGGTGCTGCCATACGAAGCGCATAGGAAATAGCCACTTTGGACAAAGGAGAGAAATCAGTAAGAAGGACAATTTTGGGTACTGCCATACGATTAGGTTATAATCAAAAATAAACCATTCATCGCCATTAAAAAAGCGATTAAGAATGTAAATTTCCAATTCAAATCAATAACAAACCGATGTCAAAAAAACCACTTCTGTTATTTTGCCTTGCCCTCATTGCTTTACTTGGACAGGCACAAGTCAATTCAACGCTTATTCGATCTCACATCAAAATTCTTTCAAGTGATTCCCTGGAAGGTCGTGGCACTGGAACAGCTGGAGAAAAACTGGCAATTGCCTACATCCAATCGCAATGGAATAAGATCGGGCTATTGCCAAAAGGCGATGGAAAGTTATTTACCCAAAAATTCACTTTCAAAGGCGGAATTCATGGAACCGGTGAAGAGGGAACAGCTTACAATCTGGTTGGATTCATTGATAACCAAGCCGCCAACACAATTGTAATTGGTGCACACTTCGATCACCTCGGCTTGGGAAATCAAGGCAGCTCGTTGGATGCGAATCCGCAAAACAAAATACACAATGGCGCAGATGACAATGCATCAGGTGTTGCTGGTGTGATCGAATTGGCTCGCTACTTCCAATCGAACAAAATCAAAGAGTCTTCTAATTTTCTATTTCTGTGCTTTAGTGGCGAAGAGCTAGGGCTTTACGGTTCCAAGTACTTCACCGAGAATCCAACAATTGACTTGACAAAGGTGAACTACATGATCAATATGGATATGATTGGCCGATTAGATCCTCAATCGAAAAATCTGGCGGTGAGTGGAACCGGAACGAGTGCCGAGTGGGAACCTCTTCTTAAAAAACTATCATCCGAAAAACTGTTGATAAAGACCGATTCAGCCGGAGTTGGGCCTTCAGATCACACTTCCTTTTATCTCAAAAATATTCCGGTGCTACATTTTTTTACAGGCTCCCATAGCGACTACCACAAACCATCGGATGACGCAGAAAAAATAAATGTTGAGGGCGAAAAAGAAATTCTTGAATTGATTATTCGCTTGGTTGAAAATCTTGACAAGCAACCAAAGCTTACTTTCCTTGCTACCAAAAATAAGTCGATGGGGTCGGCTCGTGCTTTTAAAGTCACCATGGGTGTGATGCCCAGTTACGCGTCTAGCGAAGAGGGATTAAAGGTAGATGGCGTAACCGAAGGAAAGCCTGCTCAAAAAGCTGGTATTGCGGCAGGCGATGTGATCGTTCAGATTGCATCTTATCAAATAAAAGATATCCAGAGTTATATGGATGCATTAGGCAAATTTGAAAAAGGACAAGTAGTGCCGGTAAAACTAAAAAGGGAGAAAGAAATTATTACACTCAACGTTACCTTTTAACGAGATCAAACACGCGTAAATTTGGAAGTTTGACAATCATTTTTAAAATCCATTTCTGACTCTATTTTTGCAGAAGAAAACAATCAATACAATTTGACATGGGACGCGTATTTGAAAAGAGAAAACATACCATGTTCGCTCGTTTTGACCGAATGGCCAAAGCGTTTACGCGAATAGGAAAAGATATTGCCATGGCCGTGAAAGCCAATGGCCCCAACCCAGATAACAATCCCAAGCTTCGAATGGCGATTCGAAATGCAAAGGGTGCGAATATGCCGAAAGATCGGGTTGATGCAGCTATCAAACGCGCATCTTCCAAAGAAGAAAAAGATTTTCAGGAAATAGTGTATGAAGGCTATGCCCCACACGGAGTGCCAGTGTTGGTAGAATGTGCTACTGACAACCCGACCCGAACGGTGGCAAATATCCGGTTGCAGTTCTCCAAAAATCATGGCACCATGGGCAACTCCGGATCTGTCTCATTTATGTTTGAACGAAAGGGGGTATTTAAATTCGAACCATCTAAATTAAACTTAGATGAACTAGAATTAGACTTGATCGATGCTGGTGCGGAAGATATTCAACGGGACGCGGAAGAGACTGTCATCTACACCAAATTCACTGAGTTTGGCCATATGTCTAAATTCCTGGAATCTAAGAAGCTGGAGGCGAAAAGCTCTGAACTCAATTACATTCCCAACAGCACGAAAGAACTAACGGAGGCTGAGCAAGATGAGGTACTCAAGTGCATCGAAGCACTGGAAGCAGATGATGACGTGCAGAACGTTTATCATAATCTCGCTTAATAGATCAGTCGGAGAAGGTTTAATTTTTCTTCTTAGATAAAACGTCCAATTGACTTCCCTAGTGAGGTTGTCGTCTACCATACGATTATTGTATTGCTGTATAAGGGCTCTCAACCTTGCTTGCATCTCAGAAACCGTATCCGGTGGTACGTTCATTTCATTATTCTTTAGAAATGGATCCGCTTTAAAATCAAAGAGCGCGATTGAATTCTGTCCATCAAATTGAAGAAGATAGTTCCCTTGAAAAAACTGGTAGGTATTGTTTAGATAATTGAAGGCAAAAGGGCGGTCCTTGGAGCTAAATACATCGCGCCCAAACGCAACGTAGGGCTGATCATAACCCAAATAACCTAAGATGGAGGGCAAAATATCAACCTGCTGAACTAACTCATCCTTCATACCCATATCTTCCCGCCCCGGTTTATAAAAAATTAGGGGAATTGAAAAATAACCCCATACTGTATTGTATTGCGGATATTGAATTTCTTCAGTAGCATGATCTGCAGTGATCACAAATAGCGTATTTTTAAACCAATCCGCCTTAGCCGCTGTTTGAAAGAAACGCTTGAGCGCCCAATCTGAATATTCAATTGATCTATAAATCGGGAGTGAGCCGCCTTTAAATTTATCTTGATATTCTTCTGGCAACTGGTAAGGATGGTGAGAATACACCGTAAACAAGGTGGTAAAAAAAGGTTGCTTGAACTCACTCATCTTTTTGGGATAGTAATGAAGAAACTTCTCGTCCCAAATTCCCCATATCCCATCAAAGTCATCGTCATTACCATATTCACCTTTTCCAAAATAGTCGGCAAAACCACTTTGGTTGGCAAATGCATCAAAGCCCATTGATCCGTTGAAAGCGCCATGAAAAAAGGTAGTCTAATATGCTTTTTCCTTTAACAGAATCGGGAGGCTATTCAATTTGTTTCCCGAAAAATGCGAGAGCACATAAGGCACTTCAATGGATGGAACAAAGCATATCGCAGAAAGCATTGCGTCAATCAGCTTGCGACCATTTGCCATTGAATACTTGAATGATCGGCTATGTGAAATACAGGCCACCCGCGGCAATGGTGAAGAATCGGTTGGCATCCATGCCCTGAGAAAACGCCCTGTTAAAAAGAAAAAAACTACTTTACTCGAAGAATAGAGTGCCCTGATTAACAATCTGCTGAGAACCAAAGCTAGATAGCTATTGCCACGAAGCTTGACTCGCCAAAATTGGCCAAAAGACATGATCGCAACATGGATTTGAAACCGGCAAAATAGTGTAAACAGGCAAAAAAAGGACACAATGATTTCAGTATTTGTCTTAGTTTTGTTAATGAAGAAATATTGAAAAATGGCCAAAAGTCTTCATTTTGAAGCTAAGAAATCAATCTTTGCAACAACGGTTGCTAAAGCAACCTTCTTGTTTGCGCTGGTTCTCTGCAATTCTCACACAAATGCCCAAGACGTAAAGGCTTTCGGAATCTACGGTGGGTTCAATTTCCCAATAACCCTAGACGAAGGACTTTCTAAAGATCTACGCTATTTTGGTCAGTTAACTTTTCGAGCTACGCCCATTGGGTTTTCTTATGGCTATGATAAAGTGGGTTTCGGCTACGTGCTTACACCCTGCTACCTGCAAGTCGGGCAGCAGTTCAGTATCAAGAATTCGATTGGCGGAGACATCGGAACGCGCGATATTCAAATGGATTATATCAGTCTACCAGTAGCATTAAAACTCCATGTCAACGATATGGCTTTTTTCCGGATGAGCGCGGTACTGGGTCTAAACATCAACTACTTGTTAAATGGCCGCGAAACAATTACCCATGCAGCATCAAAAGTAATTTATCCAGCTGGAATTACTATCCCGACAGATCCAGCTTACTTACCTGTATACGATGGCGTATTCATCCCTTCGGTAAATAATTTAGAGTACGTTTCCAATGACAAATTTAATTCAATCCAACTTTTTGCGGCATTAGGACTGCGCTCTGACTTCGATTTGAATGACGACTGGAGTATTAATTTTGACGGACGAGCAAACTTTGGACTTTTCGACTCACGCCAGGCTAGTTATGTTAATCAACTCAAGAACCCATCAGGAGGCGCAGACTTCAACGGAAACCCTGGAGCACCCGATCTTCCTGGTCAAAGGCGGGAGATTTACTTAGCCGTTAGCATAGGAGTATCAAGAATCATACAAACAAAAAATAAGTTTAAAACAAAAAGAACGGGCATTACCAATCGAGGAGCCAAAAACATCCCCAGACCTCGCAATAAGAGGCCAAAGGGTTAATATTTCAGAGTCTGAAGAAAAACAATAGTAAATATTTTTACTATGAAATTAAGAAAGCGACTCGTTTCATTGCTTCCTCATGCCCTTGCCCGTGCAGAATATTACTTTGGATAGTATCCATCAATTCTTTGACCCTATCTCGGTTGTAGCCAAGTTTTACAGCAAATATGTGAGATAGCTTCAACTCTTCGCTGTTCACATTTTTATCGATAGTCATCATATGAACTAGATCATATAGTTGATGGAATTTTTCGGTTGGATCGGTTGGAACTTCAAATATGACTTTGTTCGGGTTCTTTCGAATTTCCGTCAATTGCCCCTCGCTAATCCCATTCCTTTTCGCGATTGACTTCAGTAAATCATACTCTACATCATCAAAATTTCCGTCAATAGCGGCCATTTCAATGAGGTTTTTCATGTGGCTTTTAGCCGTGGATTTACCCTGACTAAAAGCACTCAACAAGTCTTTTAAATTCATGTGAATCTGGTTTATGATAATAAAAATACTCGATTTTTTACAAAATCAAACAGAATTGATCCATGGGGTGAATTTTTATTTACTGAAGGTTTTGCGGGCAGCTGTAAACGCTTCAAACAGAGTCAACTGGTTTCTATTGCGTGCAAGATTCTGGCCTTCAAATTGAGCCCCGTAATAAACGTCATTATTCAGATAATCTGTCAAAAAACGCAGTGCCTGCATATAAATCAAGAATTGCCCGGCCAAGAAAAATGAGTTTTGCTCGTCTTTGGACAATGCACCTTTCATCTCGTCCGAATATCCTTGCACAATGGCATGGTAGAACATAGGCCTGACCAAGATTTTAGAGAAATCAGTTTCCTCTTCGTTGGTCGGTGACAAATACGTTCGCATCATATCGCCCACATCGCTAAAGAAGTAGCCCGGCATTACGGTATCCAAGTCGATTACGCAAATGCCTTTATTGTCCAGATCGAACAACACGTTGCTGATTTTAGTATCATGGTGAGTGACGCGCAGTTTGAATGCTGGATTCATGCGGATGCGATTGTATTCATCCACTAAGTTCGCGTAACTCCTTATTTGATTTATCTCTTCGGAACATGCGCTTACCCTTTGTGGATTCCCAGTTAGGAGCGCATTCTCAAATTGTTTGTAGCGATACGCCAAGTCATGAAAATTGGGAATCGTGACGTGAAGTTGTGCGGCATCGAAATCAGAAAAACTACTTGAGAATCTTCCAAACTGTAGCGCGGCTTCGTAGGCCTGTTCGGGTGTTTCAACTACTTGAATGGTCTTAGAGTTTTTAACAAACGGAGTGAGTCTGAAGTACCCCTTGCCCGTTTCGTAAGCTAACTCTTCGCCACTTTCTGTTTTAATTGCCGATACCAGAAAATAGTCAGACTCGATTGCCGTTAGATGATCTGCCAGCAAGCGAACATTAGTGGCGATTTTCCTAGGCTCTTTAAAAACGTTATCGTTGATGCGTTGAAGAATGAAGCTCTCCCCTTTTGCTGTTACCTTCCATGTTTGGTTAATCAATCCACCCGAAATTACTTCTAAGGAAGCGTTTTGGAATTGGGGGCCATACTGTTGAAGGATGCTGTTCATACACTAATTCACACAATGGCGTTAACCAAATCTTAGCCTATCCTAAAAATCCGCTGTCAGGTTGAATATAAAAATATTAATTCAGACACGTCCAGAAACAAAATTGAGCCACTATACGTGGCTCAATTTTATTGATTGCAAGACTAGACGTTAGTTTCGCTTCAGCGGCTGGTAATTCTTAAAAGGAGATATGTTTACTTTTTCCATCAACGTACGATACTCAGGCCATGTCTTCTCATAAAAGAGATTGACCCGTTGCATCAGTTTATTGATTTGCTGCTCCGCCTGTTGAAATACCCGTTGATCGGTAGCGCTAATTGCATCTTTAGACGATCTTATAAAAGACTGAGCTGTCCCCACGTAAGAAAGGGGCGTGGGTGTAGGCTGCCGCACGATGCCCTGACGTTTGTCTTCTTTACCAACGATATAATCCATGAGCGCAGCAATTGAATCTTTAATTGCTTTTGTTTTTTCTGTCGCTTCTTTCAAATCATCTCTTTTTGCTTCCTTCATCTTCTTTTCAAATTCCTCAGCGATTTCTTTCGATTCGCGCAACTGATTCATTGCCTCGGTGCCAACTGCAGTCATTTTTTGTAAATCCTTCAGCAAATTATAGCGGGCTTCTATTATTGACGATGCCGTTGTATAGCGTGGGTCAGATTTTACGTTAATCATTGCCGAATCTTTCACACCACCAAAGGTTATTCTAAGCTTGTAGGCACCAGGCAGTACTTGTGTACCTGATGGCTCTGCAGCTCCGGCTTTTGCCTTTTCCCTAGATGGCTGGCGAACACCTTTCTCATTCAGCGACCAAGTAGTACGATTAAGCCCGTTGTCCTCCGGGGCTTTTTGTTTAATGGTTCGGATTTTCTCACCCTTACCATTGAATACCTCAAGCGTGAGCGAATCATACTTTGGCTTTTTGTCATCCTTCGTGTCCTCCTTTTTTTCGTCCTTTTTGTCAACTGGCTTCACTTCCTTTTTGACGTCTGCTTTTTTGGCTTCTGATTTCTTATCGTCTGATTTGGGTTCGTCTTTTTTTGCTTCCGGTTTATTAATCACAAAAGAAATCATCGCGTTTGTTGTCCGGTTTTCTCCTTGAAACATGGCATTGCCGGGGAACAAAATTCCAGCAGGATCCTGTGTTTCTACCTGGTAGGCGTCTGGCGCGTCAAAAACATGTACTATCTTATTCAAAACCTGTATTCCTTCCTTTACCATCTCACGTAGCGGACGAATATCATCGAGGATATAAAGGGCACGGCCAAAAGTACCGATTGCCAAATCGTGCTCACGTGGATGAATGACCAAATCCATCGTAGGAACTCCGGCCGGATAACCACTTGTCCAACGTGTGTATGTCTTACCTTCATCCAAGCTTACCCACAACCCGTTTTCTGTTCCCACAAAAATAAGTTTAGGCTCGATCAGGTCTTGTACTACCGCTAGTGTATAATTGTTCTCTCCCACTTGCGAAGGCGTTACTATGTTTTCCCAGGTTTGGCCGTAGTCTTTGGAACGGAACAAATACGGCTTGAAATCAAACTGTCTGTAATTGTTTACCACCACGAATACTTCGGCTGCATTGTAAGTAGAAGCTTGTATCTGTGGTATCCAGACGCCTTTGGGCATTCCAGTAATTTTAGAGGTCAGGTTAGTCCACGTTTTCCCTCCATCTCTCGACAGTTGCACTTGTCCATCATCAGTACCTACCCACAACACACCTTTTTCTTTCGGGCTGGGCGCTATGGCTAAAATCGTGCAATGATTTTCAGCACCAGTGGCATCCATCGTGATCCCTCCGCTCTCATGTTGTTTTTGTTTTTCCTTATCATCAGTTGTCAAGTCCCCTGAAATGATCTCCCAGGTTGTTCCTTTGTCGCTAGACTTGTGAACAAATTGACTTCCATAATAAATGGTTCCCTTATCAAAAGGATCGAGGGCTAGTGCTGAATTCCAATTGAACCTCAACTTAAATGTAGCATCCGGATGAGTGGGTCGAATAATTTTTGTGTGACCAGTCTTGCGATCATATCTCCCTAGAAATCCTCCTTGTGACATGGCATAGCCATAACGATTGTCTTCAGGGTCAGCTTGCACATCAAAGCCATCCCCAAACATCACCGATTGCCAGTAGGTGTTTTGAATTCCACCGTCTTTCCAGGTATAAGCTGGGCCAACCCATGAGCCGTTATCCTGTAATCCTCCGTACACATTATAGGGCTGATCCATGTCCACACTCACATGGTAAAACTGACCGACCGGTATGTTCTCTACGAAACGCCAATTCTTTCCATAATCATGAGTGATGTTTAATCCGCCATCATTGCCGTCAACCATAAAAGAAGGGTCTTCCGGACTGATCCACCATGCGTGGTGATCGGGGTGAACACCTGAATACGGCAATAATTTTTGAAACGATTTGCCGCCATCTTCACTCACGTTCACTTCAGAATAAATGGTGTATAGTCTGTTTTCGTTTTTAGGATCGGCATGAATCTCGCAATAGTAAAAAGGTCGATCACCAATTTCACTCATCTTGTCATTGATCATCGACCACTTGAACCCACCATCGGTAGATCTATAGAGTGCATTTTTTTTGCTTTCAATAAGTGCATAGACAACCTCTGGTTTGTTGGCAGAAATGGCTAAGCCCATACGGCCCAGCTCTCCTTCAGGCAATCCGTCTTTGTCTGTTTTCTTTGTCCATGTTTTGCCACCATCAAAAGTGATATGAAGACCAGAACCCGGGCCTCCTGACTTAAATGTCCACGGCCAACGTTTGTGTTGCCACATGGCTGCGATCAATTTATTCGGGTTCGATGGATCCATGATCAGCTCTGCGCAACCTGTTTTGTCATCCACAAACAAAACCTTTTCCCAGTTTGCTCCGCCATCAACGGTTTTGTAAACACCGCGCTCAGGATGTTCGCCCCAAGGAGAACCAATAGCCGCCACATAAATCACATTTGAATTTCTCGGATCAATAATAATGCGATGGATATTGCGCGTTTTTTCCAAGCCCATCACCTTCCAATTCTTGCCTCCGTCAAGGCTCCTGTAAATGCCGTACCCACCATTTAAGCTATTACGCGGATTGCCTTCACCAGTTCCCACCCACAGCACCGAAGGATTATCTTGTTGAATAGCGACCGCGCCAATTGAGAGAACATTTTCTTTGTCGAAAATGGGTTCCCAATTGATGCCTCCACTTGTTGTTTTCCAGAGCCCACCAGATGCAGACCCGGCATACATGATGTCAGGGTTGTTGCGTACCACATCGATCGAAGTAATCCGTCCGCTCATACCGCCCGGCCCAATGGAACGGGGCTTCATGCCCTTTAACTTTTCCATATCAAGCTTCTGTGCAAACGCAGCCTGGCTAAAAAGCCCTATCGCAAGGGCAAAAAGAAAGAGTATTTTTTTTCTCATGAATTGAATTTTTTTGGTAGCCAAATATAGCCTAATGACCAGTTCCATAGGCGCGGACCTTTATAAAAGCGCGGTTTTAATGATAGATGGCAAACTAGATGCAATATCGGCTTGAAAGTCGCGGTCAAGCCCATTTTTCGAACCTCCCAAATTTTCAACACACCAACAGCCAAATTCCTTTGCGATAAAAAATGAATTGGACTCTAAGAAAATCGGTCAAATACGGCTATTTTTGACATTCAGAATTAAAATAGAACTTAAAAAAAATTGCGATGGCTGAGATTGTACGTATGCCCAAGATGAGCGACACGATGACCGAAGGGGTGATCGCCAAATGGCATAAAAAAGTGGGTGACGCTGTGAAGACAGGCGAGTTAATGGCAGAAATCGAAACGGACAAAGCCACGATGGATTATGAATCCTTTAACGCAGGGACAGTATTATATCTGGGGGCGAAAGAGGGCGAACCTGTTCAAATAAATGGCGTGTTGGCCATTGTGGGGAATAAAGGCGAAGACTATTCCGCACTTTTGGCTGGTGCAAATTCAGCCGCAGTAAGTGGTGGTGCAAAGGCGGAACAGCCAAAACAAGAGGTAAAAACCGAATCATCTGCTCCTTCTGCCGTCATCGATACCTCGGGAATAAAAGCAGAAATTGCGTTGATGCCTAAGATGAGCGATACCATGACCGAAGGTGTCATAGCGGTATGGCATAAAAAGGTGGGCGATCAAGTAAAGACTGGTGAGCTATTGGCTGAAATCGAGACGGACAAAGCTACGATGGACTACGAATCCTACAGCACCGGAACTCTATTGTACGTTGGCGCAAACGCGAAAGAGGCGGTAAAGATCAACGGAGTTCTCGCCATTGTTGGAGAAAAAGGCGCTGACTGGCAAACATTATTGAAAGCCCATGAGCAAAAAAATTCAGCGATAACTACAGCTGCTGCCTCTTCACCCAAAGCTGTTTCTGCTCCTGCGGCAAACGCCTCTAACAGCACATCCGATTCTTCGGCCAATGGAAGAGTAAAAGCTTCTCCACTAGCCAAAAGTATTGCAAAAGAACTAGGTTACGATATTAGCAAAATTACTGGCACGGGAGATAATGGTCGAGTGACCAAACAGGATGTAGAAAACTACAAACCTTCTGCTCAAACGGCTACTGCCACTCCATCAAAATCAGCAGCACCTGTTGTGTTGCCGCAAGTAGTTGGCAAAGAAAGCTTTGAAGAAATTCCGGTTTCTCAGATGAGAAAAACCATCGCGAAGCGCTTGGCAGAGAGTAAATTCTCTGCGCCTCATTTCTATCTCACGATGGAAATCAACATGGACAGAGCGATCGAAGCACGCAAAAGCATGAATGAAATTGCTCCGGTAAAAATTTCCTTCAATGACATGGTGATCAAAGCGGTGGCTGCTGCTCTTCGCCAAAACTCAGATGTAAACGTAAGTTGGCTGGGCGATAAAATGCGCAAGAATCATCACATCCATATCGGTGTGGCTGTGGCCGTAAAAGATGGCTTGCTTGTTCCGGTCATCCGCTTTGCCGATAACAAATCACTCTCGCACATTGCGCTGGAAGTTAAAGACCTCGCTCAAAAAGCACACGATAAGAAATTGCAACCCAGCGATTGGGAAGGAAGTACTTTTACCATCTCTAATTTAGGTATGTTTGGCATTGAAGATTTTACGGCTATCATCAACCCTCCGGATGCCTGCATTTTAGCTATTGGTGGAATCAAAGAAACAGCGGTTGTGAAAAACGGCCAACTGGTTCCCGGTAGCGTGATGAAAGTGACCATGTCTTGTGATCACCGCGCTGTAGACGGAGCAGTTGGTGCTGACTTCTTGAAAACGTTGAAAGGGTTGCTGGAAGATCCGGTGAGGATATTGATTTGATGGCCTGAAAAAACAAAAGTGGCGGCAAGGGAAAAAATCAGTAGGAATATTCTTCTGGCTTTTTTGAAGTCATTTGAATGAACAAGATTTATTGCATTTAAGCGCAAATCTATGGAGGTTAGAGAACCAATTGTAGCTTACAATAAAAAACACCTTACCATTGAGGAGTACTTAGACTTCGAAGAATCTTCTGAGGAAAAACATGAGTATTTTCAAGGAGAGGTATTTGCGATGGCTGGGGCAGGAGACCCTCATAACGAGATTTTCTCAAATTTATTTCTTGAACTTGGAAGCCAACTAAAAGGAAAAGGCTGTCGCCCTTACGGTAGTGACAAACGCCTTCACATTCCTGAGAATACTCTTTTCACTTATCCCGATATCTCGATTTATTGTGGTGAAAAAAAGAAATTCGAAAAGAACGAAAACACATCCCTAATGCCCACGGTTCTCATTGAAATCTTATCACCAAGCACAAAAAACTATGACCGAGGCGGAAAATTCAAATTGTATCGCGATATCCCTTCCTTAAAAGAATACGTTCTTGTTGATTCAGAATCTATCAGTGTAGAGATTTTTAGATTAAATTCAGTCAATCATTGGGAATTGGAAGAATACAAATCAATAGACCAAAGCCTTGTGATTGAAGCCTTGAACGTGACATTACCCTTACGCGACATCTACGAACATACCGAACTTCATTAAATGACTGAAATACACTCTACAGCTATTGAGAAGAATAATGCTCGATAATGACTAAGGAAGATCACATTAAGTATTGGGTTATTACCTCCAAGAATGATTGGAAAAGAGCTGAGTCATTGTTGAAACTAAAAGATTATGCCTTTGCCCTTTTCTGCTTGCATTTAAGGATTGAAAAATTGGCGAAAGCGTTGTGGATAAAAGAACACGAAACTGATTATCCTCCACGAATCCACAATCTCATTACGCTTTTCTCAAAAACATCTTTCAGCGCAAATGACGATCAACTTTCACTGATGAATGAACTTAACTTTTTTCAAATGGAAGGGCGTTACCCTGAACACGGGAAGAAAATTCATCGAATAGCAAGGGCTGCTTACACAAAGGATTTATTTGTAAAAACCAAAGAACTAAAGCTATGCGCACTAAAGATGCTGCGATAAGGTACGCACAAAAATATCTGTTGATGACTAAAACACTCAATATTAAAGTTGAGAAGGCCATTCTATTTGGCTCTTATACCAATAATTCACAAAATCAATACTCGGATATTGATTTGGCTATCATTTCCAAAGACTTCACAGAGGATCCGTTAGAAAATTGGAAAAAAGTTGGATTGGCCACAATTAAGTATAATCGCATTGAGCCACACCTATTCACCTGGAAAGACTATCAGGGGAATAGTCCATTTTTGATTGACGAGATTTTAAAAACAGGAATTGAAATTCCTATACCATAAGATGCAAAAAATACACGCTACCACCATTCTTGCTGTGCAGCACAATGGCCAAGTTGCCATCGGAGGAGATGGACAAGCAACCATGGGTAACACGATTGCTAAGAGCAATGTAAAAAAAATTCGTAGGCTGCAAGAAGGGAAAGTACTTACAGGTTTTGCTGGCTCTACAGCAGATGCTTTCACGTTACTTGATCGGTTTGACGAAAAGTTAAACGCATATAGCGGCAACATGAAGCGTGCAGCTATTGAGCTAGCCAAAGACTGGCGCACTGATCGCTTCCTTCGCAGACTGGAAGCCATGTTGATTGCGGTGAACAAAGATGAAATTCTGGTTATATCTGGAACAGGAGATGTATTGGAGCCCGATCATCAGGTGGCGGCTATTGGTTCGGGGTCCATGTATGCGCAATCGGCAGCGTTAGCTTTGAAAAAACATGCTCCTCATTTGACGGCTGAGGAAATGGTGCGTGAGAGTTTAACCATTGCTGCTGACATTTGCATTTATACCAATCATAACTTGGTGATAGAGAAAATCGGCTAGTCAATTTTTTCGGGTACTTCTTCAGCTGGTAATTCGTGGTGTTTATCTTCCAATAGAATAACAAATGGCTTGAGCGATGCCGAATAAGAGAGTAAAATTTTCAAGATGCCCACGGCAGGTACAGCTAGAATCATTCCCGCAATACCCCAAATCTTTCCTCCCACCAGTAATGCCACAATAGCTGCCAGTGCATTGATGCTGATTTTTGAACCTGTTATTTTGGGCGTAATAAAATTTCCCTCCAAAAACTGCACAACGCTATGTACAGCTACCACACCAACGGCATACCAACCACTGTCTTTGGTAACCAGAGCCAACAATGTGGGCAGCGCAGCTCCAATCGTAATACCTACATAGGGAATCATTGTCAGCGTACCCGAGAGAAATCCAAAGAATATCGCGTGGTCAATTCCCAGCAATAACAAGCCGATGCTATTCAACACTGCGGCAATGAGTGTCACAAGAGTTAGTCCAGAGATGTATCCGCGGATCACAGCCTGAATCTCTGACTTCCATGACAAACTTGAGGTAGGCCAAACGGCCACCGAGAAATCATTGAATCGTTCGCGGTACAGCAAAAACAGAAAAATATAAATCGGTACCTGCACAAAGAAGTAGGCGAAATACGATGTGGAAAGTAACAGCGAGCCAAAATAGGATGAAAAGTTCTTCAAGCCGTCTTTCAAAAGCTGAGTTTGCTCATGCGTGTCAATTCTAAGAATAGTATTTGCCTGCTCGCTGACTGAGTTGATCAAGGCCATAAACCGTCCCTCCAGATCAGGAAGACTATCTGAAAGACTAGCAAGTTGTGCAGCCACAAACCAAAAAATAAGGAGCATTACAAAAAACGCAAACAGCAGTACAAGTACGATTGAAAAAATTCTACCAGTCCTGCTTTCAAATCACTTCGCCAGTGGCAACAACACCATCGAAAAGAGCGCACCAAAAGCAATTGGCATTACAATATCCTTGGCGAAAATAAGACCCGCAATAGCCAGCCCAATCACGGCCAATGTTTTATAAATTCTGTCTAGTTTGTCGAGAGTTGCCTCCATTTTATTTGTTTCTAAGAATTATCAATAGCTTGTAAGATAATAGCACAAGCTTCCCTGATTTCAGCTTCGGTAATAGTGAGCGGAGGCGCAATACGAAAACTGTTTGGATGTGAGAGAAACCAATAACAAATCACCCCGTGCTCCTTCGCATATTGCACAATTCGATTTACTCTTTCTTCTGAGTCAAAATCAAATGCGAAGAGTAATCCAAATCTTCTTACTTCGTTTACTTTAGAATGGCGCAACAAGTCTTCAATCAGTTTACCCTTTGCCTCTACCGTTGTCAATAGATTTTCTTCCTCAATAATTTCTAACACCGCCAGTGCAGATGCGCAACACACCGGATTGCCACCAAAGGTTGTAATGTGACCTAACATCGGTTTTGAAGCCAGCGTTTGCATATTCTCAAAACTTGAAATGAAACTGCCAATCGGCAACCCTCCGCCAAATGATTTGGCAAGTGTTAAAATATCTGGCACCACATCAAAATGCTCAAAGGCGAACAACTTTCCTGTTCGTCCCATACCACATTGTATCTCATCGAAAATCAACAACGTTCCGGTAGCTGTGCATTTTTTTCTTACGGCTTGCAAGTATTCTTTACTAGGAATGCGTACACCTGCGTCTCCCTGTATCGTCTCCATGATCACGCAAGCCGTTCGCTCCGTGATTTGATCGAGATCACCAGGATTGTTAAAATCAATAAAGTTTACATCGGGAAGTAACGGGCGAAAAGTACGTTTCTTAACTTCGTTGCCCGAGACACTCAACGAACCATGAGTACTACCATGATAACTCTTGCGGCACGCAATCATTTCCGTTCTGCCGGTCACTCGCTTCGCTAACTTCAAAGCGGCTTCATTGGCCTCCGTCCCGGAATTCACAAAATAACAGCAATTTAAATTGGGAGGAAGTAAACTCGTCAATTTCTCAGCAAGCAAATTGGATGGGGATTGAATATACTCTCCATACACCATTACGTGCAAATATTTATCGACCTGATCTTTAATGGCTTTTACAATTTTTGGATGGCGGTGACCGACATTACTTACGGCAATACCCGAAATCATATCGATGTATCTCTTGCCAGTGGCGCTGTACAGACAAACACCTTCTGCTCGTTCTACAGAAATCAAAAAAGGGTGCGGTGAAGTGGGCGCTAGCTTCTTAAAAAATGTGTCCTCGCTATAATCCATTCGATCAATCTACTCTTCAAGTTGTGAAAAAGTAAAGGAATAAAAAAAGCCCCGATGATTTTACTCACCGAGGCTCACACTAAACACCCAATCTTTACTATTCTTGTACTAACCCCGACTGTTGGTTGTCCGACAGGGCTACTAAAACCGGCTTATAATTGATTCGAACATACGAAGGAGCATCGATTTCAGCCTGTGGCTTATACTTTACTGGCTTCGGCTTTCCTTGGAGAAAAGCAAAAAATGGTTGCCTCGGTTCTTGGGCTCTTTTCTTGGCCAAGATAAAACACACCTTGCTGTTTATTTTTATTTGTGATTTGTATTTGCTCTTGAAATGCTTTGCCTTCGATGTATGAAAGTCTTGCGCCTGCAAAGATTGTGATATCACGATTCCGGCAAGAATCAATGCGGCTAGCACTGTTATTTGTTTTACTCGGCTTCTCAGGTTGATGTTCATTGGCTTTTCCATACTCCTCGGGTTAACTGGAACAAATGTCAGAGTCTGCCGGGTCTCAATTTTGATGGATTTATTTGAAATCCTACATCCGTACAATAGGAAACCAAAAGGGGCTTAGGTCATTTTCTACTTGTGGAGATGGGGGTAAATCCCAAAAAAATGTGGTCGTCTAGCGAAAAGCTAGCTTTTCTGAAGTTTTAAGAAGTCAATCACCTCTTTTCTTACATTCTCATGTGATGTGCGGTCAAATTCTATCGTTGCAATGGACTTAAATAAATCCCCCACCATACCCTCCTTGAAGCCCAACCGGGAAGCATAAATAGATGCTACTTCCAATTCTGAGTCCTCCACCATTTGATCCAAATATATCATGTGAACAAGATGATAAACAGACTCCAATCTGTCTATTTCGCTTGCGGGCGGAACATAAGGAGCGTGAAGCCCTTTTCCAATGACATCAACATCGTGTACACTGATGTTTAGGTGTATACCCCATTTCAAAATGCAACGCATGTGAGATCCGCGAATATGCTCTTGTTCGAAAAAAACTGACAATAGATTAAAGTAGCTATCCTTAATCGGTTTTACATCTTCGTTTTTCACATTCTAATGGATTGTGTGGCCGCAAGTTAGTTGAAAAATAGTAGCTCGCTGTTAAAAACGATCAGGTTTTTGGTTTTGAGTTACTACTGTAAATGTCAGCCAAGTGACTCACAAAAAGGCCTGAAAAAAGCACATTTGAGGAAAACCAATTCTATGAGTGGTAAATTGATTGCGCTGGTGCTATTGGGATGTTTTTCTTGCATTGGGGTAGATAAAAAAGACGCAGTGCCTCGCGATCCCATATTAATTTTGTTAGCCGGAGGAAAACTAACCACCACCGACAAAAGTGGTGTGCCGATGGAGAAAGGAAATATGGGCATTCTTGCCCTTCAGGTGGGTGAAAAACAAACGGTTTCGATTGAATTTTTTAATCAATGTGAAAAGTAACATTCTCAAATTCAATGTGGGTGCAGTGGCAGGCGTGAGAACCGGAACGTTTCAAAGTGCAGGCGGATACTCGACTGTAGGCTCCGTAACGGTCGAAGAATTGGGCGGCAAGTTGGTTGTGAAATTGAGCAATAACTTCCAAGCTAGTGTAGCACCGGGAACCTTTATCTATTTGGCCAACTCTAATTCAGGTGGAAATGTGAAGTCAGCCGGACTGGACTTAGGCCCGTGGAGCAGTGGAGCAAAACAATTTGCTGTTCCCCGAGTCACGCTAAACCAATACAAATTTGTAGTAGTGTTGTGTAAGCCCGCTGGTATTACGTTTGGATTTGCTGAATCAAAACCCTAATTTTTTTATGAAGAAGCATCTTATTTTAATCTTGATTTATTTTACTGTCGCATCTATTGCAATAGCCGGAGGGGGGTGGCCGCAACCCAAAAACAAAGGTTATTTCAAACTGTCGCAGTCTTATATTTTGTCTTCCAGAATTTTTGATGGCAATGGGAATGTGATTGACCTCACTCCTCCTTACGGATACTTTGCAACAAGTTTTTATGGCGAATATGGATTCAATGATCGCTTAACCGGAATTATATATATGCCTTTTTTTGCACGAGCGACAAAAACTGAACTGCAATACAATCAACCCGGTGTTCCCACCGAACCTGGTGCCGCATTGAATTCATTTGGTGATACCGATATTGCCATCAAGTATGGCTTGCTTGTAAACAAACCGATTGTTGTTAGCGCTACCATTTTGTTTGGACTACCTCTGGGCGACAACGGTGCGACCAACGCCAACGCATTGCAAACAGGAGATGGTGAGCTTAATCAAATACTTCGCGTTGACGCGAGCCATTCGTTTTATCCAAAGAAATTCTACGTCTCAGCCTATGCCGCTTTCAATAACCGCACGAAGGGATTTTCGGATGAAGTTCGTTTTGGCGCGGAGATTGGGTGGACGTTAAAAAAATTCATTCCCATTCTGAAAGTAAGTACCGTGCACTCACTTTTCAATGGAGATGTTGGCGTGGTACAAAATGGTGTTTTCTCAAACAACGTAGAATTCATTTCGCCCGCATTAGAATTGAACTATCAATTGACAGAGAAAGTAGGCATTTCAGGCTCCGTGGCAACTGCATTGGCCGCCAGAAACATTTTGGCCTCCCCTAATTTTGGACTTGGCGTGTATTTGAAGTTGTAGTAGGCTGGGTGAGGGATAAAGCAAAAAGGCCGGAGCACGTTATGCAAAACGCCAGAAAGTACGGGCTTTCTAGTTTTGTAATTCATGTTTATTCCCCACCTCCGCCTGTACTTCCTTCATAAGAAGTCATCATGGCTCCTAAATATTCACGGTTCATGCGAGCAATGTTAGCTACTTTTATTCCTTTGGGGCACTCGGCTTCACACGCATAGGTGTTTGTGCATGAGCCAAACCCTTCTGCATCCATCTGCGCCACCATTTTCTCTGCCCGTTCCTTTCGCTCTACTTGGCCTTGTGGCAACAATGCAAACTGGGAGACCTTAGCACTTACAAAAAGCATGGCAGACGCATTTTTGCAAGCTGCTACACAGGCTCCACAACCAATGCAAGTGGCTGCATCAAATGCTTCTTCAGCAACTCGTTTTGGGATAGGTATTTCGTTGGCATCGGGGACACCACCTGTATTTACGTTTACATAGCCACCTGCCTGTTGGATCCTGTCAAAGGCGGTGCGATCTACTACTAAGTCCTTAATAACGGGGAAAGCTTTAGCTCTCCAAGGTTCAACAGTGATTGTTTCTCCGTCTTTAAAGGTGCGCATGTGCAATTGGCAGGTAGTTGTTTGTAGAGGCCCATGCGGATGGCCATTGATATACAAACTACACATTCCACAAATCCCCTCTCTGCAATCATGATCAAAGGCAATAGACTCCTCCCCCTTTTTAATTAACTCAGTATTTAACACATCGATCATCTCCAGAAATGACATATCGGGAGAAGCATGATCTACATTGTATGTCTTAAAAGCACCTTTAGTGTCTTTGTTCTTTTGTCTCCAAACCTTTAACTTAATTTTCATAGTGATTTCTTTTGAACATTAATTAAATCATCGAATCATCCGATGGCCAAATTATTTATAACTACGCTGTGTCAATTTTACATTTTCAAATCGCAGTTCTTCTTTGTGAAGTTCTTCCGGCTGATTCTCTCCTTTGAACTCCCAAGCGGACACGAAAGCATATTCATCATCTTTACGCAACGCCTCTCCTTCTGGTGTCTGTGACTCTTCGCGGAAATGTCCACCACATGATTCGCCACGAGCTAATGCATCATCAACCATCAATTCACCGAGTTCAATAAAATCAGCAACACGGTTTGCTTTTTCCAACTCTTGATTGAGTTCATTGTTGCCACCCAAGACACAGACGTTTGTCCAAAATTCCTTTTTAATATCTTGAATAATCTGCTTTGCTTTTTTCAACCCTTGTTCACTGCGTGACATTCCGCAATACTCCCACATGGTCAATCCCAATTGGCGATGGAATTCGTCTACCGTTTTCTTCCCTTTGATACTTACCAATTTATTCATTCTGTCGGCAGAACTTTGGATGGCTTCTTTAAAGGCTGGATGATCGGTACCGATTTTATCAGCCCAACCAATATTAGCCAGGTAATCTCCAATCGTGTAAGGGATAACAAAGTATCCGTCAGCCAAGCCCTGCATCAATGCACTTGCTCCTAATCTATTCGCTCCGTGATCTGAAAAATTGGCTTCGCCCAACGCATATAAGCCAGGAATGTTTGTCATCAAATTGTAATCCACCCAGAGTCCACCCATGGTGTAATGCACAGCGGGATAAATCATCATCGGGCCTTTGTACGGATTCTCGCCTGTTATCTGAGCGTACATATCAAACAAGTTGCCGTACTTCGCACGGATCGTTGCCTCTCCATCACGCTTGATGGCATCTGTAAAATCTAGAAATACGGCTAAGCCTGAACCCACCCCTCTTCCCTCATCGCAAACAATTTTCGCATTGCGTGATGCAACATCGCGCGGCACCAGGTTTCCAAAAGAAGGATATTTTCTTTCCAGGAAATAATCACGGTCGGCCTCTGGCAACTTCATGGCATCGATGCCTTTTAATCCCGGCATTGCCTTTTTCGGCACCCACACACGACCATCGTTTCGCAACGACTCTGACATCAAAGTAAGTTTCGATTGGTGATCGCCTGATACAGGTATACAAGTGGGGTGAATCTGTGTGAAACAAGGATTGCCAAACAACGCGCCTTTTTTGTGCGCTCGCCAAGCGGCCGTGACGTTAGATCCCTTAGCGTTTGTAGAAAGATAAAACACATTTCCATATCCTCCGGTACACAGCAAAACTGCATGCGCACTATGCGACTCAATCTTTCCGGTTAATAAATCACGGGTAATTATTCCGCGGGCCTTGCCATCTACTACCACCACGTCCAACATTTCAGACCTATTATACATGGTCACTTTACCATTTGCAATTTGACGGTTCAAGGCACCATAGGCACCCAAAAGCAATTGCTGTCCCGTTTGGCCACGAGCATAAAATGTTCGCGATACTTGTGCTCCTCCAAATGAACGATTGGCTAACAGTCCACCGTACTCACGAGCAAAAGGCACGCCCTGAGCCACGCACTGGTCAATAATACTCACGCTTGTTTCTGCCAATCGATATACGTTGGCTTCGCGGGCTCTGTAGTCACCGCCTTTAATCGTATCGTAAAAAAGGCGATAGACACTATCCCCGTCATTTTGATAATTTTTAGCAGCATTGATGCCTCCTTGTGCAGCAATACTATGTGCTCTCCGCGGGCTATCTTGAAAACAGAATGCCTTGACGTTATAGCCCAACTCACCGAGTGCAGCAGCAGCCGATGCCCCTGCCAAACCGGTTCCCACCACAATCACTTCATACTTTCTTTTATTGGCAGGATTCACCAATTTCAAATTAAACTTGTGCTTGGTCCACTTCTCTGCTAAGGGTCCTTCGGGGATTTTTGAATCGAGCTTCATGATAACTGATTAATAAGTTGTTTTGAATTCAAACTTTTCGTTAAACAAAAAACATTAGAATTGGGATAATTGCAAACATTGCTGGAACCACAATTGCGAATGCTTTGCCAACAAAACTAATAACAGGATTATACTTCATATGGTTTAAGCCAAGTGTCTGAAATGCGCTTGCAAAGCCATGCCACAAATGGAAAGCGATCGCCACCATTGAAATACAATACAAGGCGACATACCACCATTGCGTAAACGCTGAGCCAACTACAGTGAAAAGATCTTTCACCTCATGATCGCCATACGTTTTGGTAGGCATTTCACCAAAATGCATCTGCCCCCAAAAATCTTTCATGTGGATCACCAGAAAAACTAAAATAATTGTTCCCAAAATACCCATGTTGCGTGCTGACCAAATCGATGACTTGGAGCTAGTGACAGCATAGCCTTCAGTCCCCCGGGCTTGACGATTCTTAATGGTGAGAAGCAAGGCCCAGCCTATGTGGAACAAGAAGAAGGCATAGTTCACATACGACACCATTTTAATAAGTGGATTATGCGTCATGAAATAGGCATAAACGTTAAACGCTTCGCCTCCATCATCTTTCAGAAGCTGAAGGTTGCCAATTAAGTGAACCGTTAAAAAAAGGATAATAAAGAGACCGGTCAGAGCCATCACAACTTTACGACCGATGGAACTGGAAAAAAGGTCAACGAGCCATTTCATTTGAGAATATTTTTGTGTGATTGATTCGTTCAAAAATACTCCGCAAAGGATTACGAAACAATTATCTTTTTAAACTCAAGTTTAGAAAATGACGCCAGGCTAAAAAGTCTGGCGTCAATCGACTACGACTACGCGTTAACTTAACTCGAACAGAATGACAATCAAGGCGATTGTCGCTACCATTATTAACAGGAACCATTCTCTCTGCACGAAGGCCACAATCTTGTTAATCAGGGTTTTCATTGAAGTTAAGTTGAACATGCCATTCTGTGTACTTACCAAACACCAATCGTATAATCTTTGATTATCTGATAGTCACAAAATATAGATTCATTTTTTATACCTTATTGGGATTTCATTCCCTATTTAGGACAATTGGCGTGCTCAGATGGATGTCCTATTTTTACCGCTTACAGCCACTAATTGTAACCCATGTATTTGATTTTCGACACGGAAACCACCGGGCTTCCGAGAAATAAGAACGCGCCTTTAACTGATGTAGAAAATTGGCCTCGCCTGGTGCAGCTCGCCTGGCAGTTGCATGATGGGAAAGGCAAGCTCTTGTCTCAGCAAAATTTTATCATCAAGCCCGAGGGATTTGACATACCCTTTAAGGCAGAGCAGGTGCATGGAATCTCCACCAGCCGTGCTATAGAAGAAGGGCACGACTTAAAATCCGTGCTCGCTCAATTCTCGTCAGATGTCGAAAAAACAGAAGTACTCGTTGGGCACAACATTGAATTTGATGTTTCCATCATTGGCGCAGAGTTACTCCGATCTCTCCTTTCTACCGAGCGTTTTCTGTCTCTCCAAAAAGTGGATACCGGGCTTTCATCGATTGAGTTTTGCCAATTGGCGGGAGGCGTTGGTGGCAAATTGAAAATGCCGCGACTTTCAGAACTATACGAAAAACTTTTTGGCGAAAATTTTCAAGATGCCCACGATGCCGCTTATGACGTGGATGCCACCGCCAAATCGTTCTTTGGGCTGCTCGAAAACCGAGTTCTTTCCCCATATGATGCAACCGACATTAACGATATCGTCTACCAGCATCCAACGCTAGATGCAGGTAATTCAACAAAAAGGGTAAAAGCAAAAGGGGTCGATTACAGTGACGCGAAGGAAACTCAACTGACAAACAAACCATTTGTTCACCTCCATGTTCATTCACAATATTCGGTGTTGCAGGCCGTACCCGATGTGGCTGAATTAGTAGCGAAAGCGAAAGCCAACAACATGGAGTCGTTGGCTCTCACCGACTTTGGCAATATGTATGGCGCTTTCAAATTTGTTAGCGAGGCCTTGAAGCACAATATCAAACCCATTGTCGGTTGTGAATTTTTTGTATCTGAAGAAAGGAAGACGCTTAAGTTTACAAAAGACAATCCAGACAAAAGATTTCAGCAGGTACTATTCGCAAAAAACAAAGCAGGCTATCAACATCTGGCAAAACTAAGTTCGATCGGGTTTATCGAAGGACTCTATGGAATTTATCCACGTGTCGACAGACAACTTATCACTCAATATAAGGAGGGATTGATCGCTACCACCGGAAGTCTGTTGGGAGAAGTTCCATATCTGATTTTACACGTAGGCGAGCGTCAGGCAGAAGAAGCATTCAAATGGTGGCACCAACAATTCGGGGCTGATTTTTATATTGAATTGAACCGACATGGAATGCCTGAAGAAGATCGCGTGAACGAAACTCTTCTAAAGTTCGCTCATAGATACAACGTGCGCTACTTCGCTGCCAATGAGTGTTTCTATTTGGAAAAAGAAGAATCGAATGCCCATGACGTACTCCTTTGTATCAAAGAAGGTGAATTTCAGTCAACACCCATTGGGCACGGAAGGGGAACCCGGTACGGGTTAACTAACAATCAATTCTATTTCAAATCGCAGGATGAAATGAAATCGCTTTTTCGCGATATGCCGGAAGCGATTGAAACCATTAGCGAAATCATAGATAAGGTAGAAAAGTATGAGCTCAAGAGGGATGTGCTTCTTCCGAAGTTTACCATCCCTGCTGAATTTTCTACCGAAGACGAGTATCTCCGCTTCCTCACCTACGAAGGAGCTAAGAAAAGATATCCTACACTAACACCAGAAACGAAAGAAAGAATTGATTTTGAATTAGAAACGATAAAGAAAACCGGCTACCCCGGTTATTTTTTGATCGTTCAGGATTTTACCTCAAAGGCACGCGAAATGGGCGTTTCCGTAGGACCAGGACGTGGATCGGCAGCAGGATCAGCAGTTGCCTACTGCATCGGAATTACCAATGTAGACCCCATTGCTTACGATCTACTCTTTGAGCGTTTTCTAAATCCCGATCGTGTTTCTCTGCCAGATATTGATATTGACTTTGACGATGAAGGACGCGACAAAGTATTGCAATACGTGATCGAAAAGTATGGCCACAACCAAGTGGCACAAATCATTACCTATGGCACCATGGCAGCCAAGTCATCCATTCGCGACTGCGCGCGTGTGATGGAGTTACCGTTAACAGAGTCAAACAATCTGGCCAAGCTCGTCCCCGAGCGTCCAGGTACCACACTAGCAAAGGCGTTTGAAGAAGTAAAAGAACTCAGCGATGTAAAAAAAGGAACTGATTTAAAAGCACAGGTCTTAAAACAAGCTGTAATACTAGAAGGCTCTCTTCGCAATACAGGAACACATGCTTGTGGTGTGATCATTACACCCGATGATCTCACCAAGTTTGTACCGGTTTCTACCGCTAAAGATTCTTCGATGCTGGTCACTCAGTTCGACAATAGCGTGGTAGAAAGTGCAGGTATGTTGAAAATGGACTTTTTAGGATTGACTACCCTCACCATTATTACTACTGCGATTAGAAACATTAAAAAGCGCAAGGGAATCAGCATCAACATCGATCAGATTCCTTTGAATGATTTAAAAACATACCAACTCTATCAAAGAGGAGAAACGACTGGCACGTTCCAGTTCGAATCGGATGGCATGCAAGCCTATCTAAAAGGCTTAAAGCCGGATAAGTTTGAAGATCTCATCGCGATGAATGCCTTGTACCGGCCGGGTCCAATGGAATACATTCCCAATTTCATTGCTCGAAAACATGGACGTGAGCCTATCAAATATGACTTGCCGGAAATGGAGGAGTATTTGAAAGATACATATGGAATTACCGTTTATCAGGAACAGGTGATGTTGCTTTCGCAAAAGCTTGCCAATTTTTCAAAGGGCGATGCCGATGTGTTGCGTAAAGCGATGGGAAAGAAGCAAAAAGACGTTCTCGATAAAATGAAAAGCAAGTTTGTCGAAGGATGTAAAAAGAACAATCACGATGAGCGCATCTCTGAAAAAATATGGAAAGACTGGGAAGCTTTTGCACAATATGCGTTCAACAAATCACACTCTACTTGCTACTCATTAGTTGCCTATCACACGGCTTTTCTTAAAGCGAACTACCCGGCTGAATACATGGCGGCTGTGTTAACGCATTCACAAAGTAATTTGGATAGTGTTACCTACTTTATTGAAGAATGTAGAAAACAAAATATAGAAGTATTAGGTCCACACGTGAATGAGTCGGGTGTTTACTTTGAAGTAAACAAAGAGGGCAAAATTCGATTTGGTTTGGGCGCGATCAAAGGCGCAGGCGATGCCGCGGTAGAGGCCATCATTAAAGAGCGCGAAGCTAAAGGTGCCTTCAAAGATATTTTTGAATTCGCGAAACGACTCAGTCAACGAGCAGTAAATAAAAAAACATTTGAGTGCCTCGCGTTGTCTGGAGCGTTTGATTGCTTCCCGGAATATCACAGGAGACAATATATTGCCGTGAAGGACGGAGATATCTCACTGACGGAGAAAGTCATTAAGTACTCCGCCAAAATGCAACAAGAATCGCAAAGCGCACAAGCCAGTTTATTTGGCAGTGCCAGCGGCACACAAATGCCGCTACCAAAGATTGACCCCATCGAGCCTTTCAGCGAAATCGAAAAACTACATTTTGAAAAAGAAGTAGTAGGCGTATATATCTCAGGACATCCACTCGACAATTTCAAGTTTGAGATGGAAGTTTTCTGCAATACACCGGTGGCTTCCCTAACTGAACTTGAGGGTAACGAAGGCAAAGAATGTAAAGTGGGTGGAATTGTAGCCTCTGTAGAACATCGCATGACAAAAACGGGGCGGCCTTTTGGAAAGTTATTCTTAGAAGACTACAGTGGAAAAAGTGAGATCGTGCTGTGGAGTGACGATTACCTGAAGTTTAAATCGTTTTTGATGCCCGGTCTGTTCTTATTTATTGAAGGTAACATCGTCCGCAAATCCTGGGGCGAACAAAATCTGGAGTTTAAAATCCGGTCTGTCGATTTGCTCAATGAACTAGCTACTAAAAAGGTAAATGGCCTTGCTCTTCGATTTGATGTGCAGTCAGTGACATCGCAATTCATAGACTCCATCGACAAACTGTGCAAAAAGAATGCGGGTAGTGCTGCACTGCGCATGTATTTGAAAGACGAAGGTGCTTCGCTTCAAGCAGAGGTTCTTTCAAGGTCTGCACGAATTAAACCAACAAATCTTTTGATCAATGAATTGAAGCGGCTCGCTGATGTGGGTGTAGTGACCGACAAGCAAGAAGTAAGGTGGCTGACAGAGCAACCGCTAAAGCTGAGTCAAAAAACGGAGGTTGGAATGATCCCCACACCGTTCGCGCTGGACGAAGTAGAAAGCTAATTACGTTGTACTTCTCTTTTTTTTTCCTTGGGGAAGTCTCCGTCTCTGGACTTCGTGCTTTTCTTTGCTCTTAAACATCGTATTGTCCTTCTCTTTTCTTCAGACTTCGTATTCATTGACCATTTCCTTTCGCATTTGTACGCGGAGTCCCCGAAGCGGGATACTCCGCTGCGAAGGGAATCATGATTCTGCGGTGCTGAAGCGCCAAACCAAGCAAGTGCTATTCTATGGTATATTCTGTTGTATACGTAAATTGGTTCTTACCAATTTCTAAATAGAAACGTTCTGATTCTTGTAGCTTTTCGATCTCGACTAGGTGTTTTTCGAATACAGTTATGAGGTCATTGGTACTAATATTGCCAAGGAGAACGCGAATCAACTTTTTAGGAGTGTTCAAACCGAAATGCAAATTTTCGAAGTCTTCGTCTTTTGTTACTACAATATGGTCTTGAGAATCTGCGTATCTGGCAATCTCGATATCTTTAGATTTCGATCCACTCAACAAATTATTTACATGTACCGCTTGATGACCGACTTTCATTAAAAAGTTCACCAGCCGATAAGGAATATGAACATCGCAAACAAAATTCATCTTTAAGATGCCATGTCGTAGATGGATTTGCCCGATGTGGTGAGCTTTGCATATTGAAGAGCAGCCAGAATATCTTCTCTTTCCAATTCAGGGTGATCCTCTAATACTTCGGCAAATGACATTCCTGAACTTAGCAGGTCCAAAACAACCGCTACAGGCCATCGCATGCCGCGAATGCACGGCTTACCAAAGCAGATATCCGGATTGATTGTGATCCGAGTTAGATAGTTCATTTTAACAAATGTTATCCAAATTTAGCTATTATTTTGAATCAAAATCTCTTTTTAGAAAATCAGCAAGCGCAATATGGTAGAGCGATTTTCCTTTTTTCACTTGCTTCGCGTACTGCTTCTGCAGGGAAACATCTGCTAATACAGATCGCGCATAGCTTACCGCTTGCTTAAATCGTTTGTTTGCTTTTTTTTGGTTGGCGGTTAGCCTTACCTTGCTCCGGTCGGGCATTTTGGATACTACCGTTCCATACTTCTACTGTTTAAAAAGCAGCTGATCAATACGACCGCTAAAGCCCTCCACCAATACATTACTTTTCAGTCGTGCCATAGAACAATTGCTTTAGTTAAGGTATGTCTAATTCAGGTAAAATCCAATCATAATCCGTTTTTTAACGTTCATAAGCCGTTATTCCCTGCTACTTCTCCCTTGAGAGCACCTATAAAACCCAAGAAGGTATAGCAGGCCGAGCTTGCCGAATGACCTCGTACGTGGCGAAGAAACTCGGTTATTGTTGGTCTCCCGACCAACAATCTCAACCCCCAAACTAAATCTCCGAATGATGTGTAAGGAACCCAAACTCATCGTCCCCAGTCTCATAAAAACGTGCAGAGCTATACTTGTATTCTTCAGGCTGCATTGACAACTGCCAATGGGGCTGGCACGGATTATTATGAAGATAGTCAAACTTTTGCATGAAGAACCACTCATGAACCAAATCGATGCTCATTGAGTTTCGCTTCCACATTTGAAATGTTCTGTCCTTCAGCCCAACAAACAATTCCTCCAATCCTTGTCCGCCTTTCTTGCTCTTGATCAGCTGCAACAATTCCTTTGCCGTGAATTTAAGAAAGTCACGCTGGACGTCTTCAAGATTATATTCATTTTGAACCCGCCAAATGATGTGAAGATGATTGGGCATGATCACAAATGCTACAATCTTAACATGACCAATCTTTACTTGATATTGAAGTGCTTTAATAATTATATCCTTCGCTTCATCCGAATCGAGCAACCAAATCCAGTCATTGCAAACAGCAGTGAAGAATTGAACGTGATGACGCTCCAATTTCATGTTTAAAAATAATGCGAAAATCAGAAATAAGATATTGAAGAATAAGATTGTTGGTCGGGAGACCAACAATAACTAAAATTAGTTACCAACAACAACGAAGGGTCTAACAACTACTTTCTCTTCGATAATTTACTCGGATCGCGTTTGTGGTGGTAGACCGCATAAACCACTACCACGCTTTCTTCAATCTCGAAAACGATCTTGTAAGGGAAACGTTGCATAACAGCTACCCGTAGGTAACGGTGGGGTGGGTAGTGCAGCGGGTGATGGGTGATCTTGTCAAAATATCTTTCTAGTTCGTCCAAAAATTCCGTCCCCAGGCCAATCTGTTTTTCCTCGTACCAATCAATGGCCTCAGCTATATCAAGTCAAGTATAGCCTCGGTCTTGACTAAAATTTTGTACGTCATGCCCGTTTTTCTAGCCGAGCCTTTGCCTCAGCCCAGATGTATGATTTTGACTCTCCACTCTTATGGCGAGCCACCCGTTTATCCAAATCTTCTTGCTGCTCTTTTGTTAATAGCTCATCATTGTCCGCGTTCATCATCCCATAGATCAAATTCAAGACCCTATCATCAGCATGGTTAATGTACTCATGCAATGCTTCTCTGATTTGTGCTGATCCCATAACCTGTTTGTTTGATACTACAAAAATAGCGATTTCATGATTCTTCCAGATTTCAGGCCTATCTGCGTCTTATGATTCATTATCATCAATTGATCACTGTAGTGCATAGGGATTAATCAATTGCAAACCTTCAATGTTTTGAAAGTCACTGGTATTTCTAGAAATCAATATCTGATTATTAACCAGGGCGGTGGCTGCAATAATGGAATCGGGTAATTTGATGTTATGCTGTTGCCTTATACCGATAGCCCTTAAGACAATAGCTTGATTGATGTTATCGTAAACGGTGGAGATATTAACGAAACCTTCCAATGCCCTCCTCTCCTTGTCGGGAATCTTACTGCTTGCAAAAAGTTCAATGCGAGTAATCACAGACATGGCAGGATCAATTCCATTCAATAAATTTCTAGCCTTTGAAGGGAGCTTTGCATTGCAAAAATCGATTACTACATTGGTATCCAGCAAGTACATAATCGTCAAAGCTGCTTTTTGAGTCTGCCTTCCCAACTATCGCGACTTTCGGTCACTGCATTATGCAACTCATCAGCAGTTTCATCGCTTAAGGTTCCCCAAAAGTCGGACATTTTCATTTTTGGTTCTACACTTTTTTCTTTCGACACCTCATCTACCGCATAAAACAATATTTCTATTTCCTTGCCGATGTAGCTGGCGGGTATAGCCAATTGGTAGCTATTGGTTTTTGGTATGGCGATTGTCTTGATCATATTATATGCGTGTTGTTAACAGTTGTGAACGTAAATCTACTAAATAAATGACTCCTGAACGGGTACTTTTCTGACATGCAACAAAGGACGCATTATTGGAATTCAGTTAGGAAAAGCGCGCGTTGCAGAGGCTGTGCGAAAAATGAAAAAAAGTCAAACTATTATTTCAAATCTAAATCTCTTTTTAGAAAATCAGCAAGCGCGATATGATAGAGAGATTTTCCGTTTTTCACTTGCCTGGCATACTGCTTCTGCATGGAAACATCTGCTAATACAGATCGGGCATAGCTTACTGCTTGCTTAAAGCGTTTATTTGCTTTTTTTGGTTGGCGGTTAGCTTTACCTTGCTCCGGTCGGGCATTTTGGATACTACCGTTGCCTATTTATACTGTTTGAAGAGCAACCGATCAATACGACCGCTATAATACGTTACTTTTCAGTCGTGCCATAGAGCAATTGCTTTCGTTAAGGTATTTACAATTAGGGTGAAATCCAATCATAAGCCGTTCATTAACCGTTCATAAGCCGTTATTCTTGGCTACTACTCCCTTAAGAGCACCTCTGGTGAGATTGATTGAAACAGGCTTGGGGCTGTCTACAATAAGCAGCTACGAGAAATCAATCATGCATAAAACAAAATCAAAAAATATAGCTGAGCTGGTGAAGCTGCTATTTACTACAGGGCTGGCGATACCAGCAATTTATCGCAAACCATCAAATTGAAAAGTAGCAACGCAAACAAGAAGTGCGTTGGCGTGCCAGAGCAATCACTAAAATTGACCCAAAAAACGGAGGTTGGAACAATTTCTCCTACCTTTGTGTTGGAAGAAGTAGAAATTGAAAAACATACTATAAATTCAATACCGTTATGGGAAAAACCTTAGAATTAACCGATGCTACATTTGACGAAACCTTAAAAAGCGATAAACCAGTTTTAGTTGACTTTTGGGCAGAATGGTGCGGCCCTTGTAAAATGATTGGCCCCGTTGTAGAAGAACTGGCTAGTGACTATGAAGGAAAGGCTGTGATTGCAAAACTAAATGTGGATGAAAACCCACAAGTGACTGCTCGTTTTGGCGTGCGCTCAATCCCTACATTGTTGGTTTTTAAAAACGGCCAAATCGTAGACAAACAAGTGGGCGCTGTTCCTAAATCTGTTTTAGCTGGAAAATTGCAAGCTCAAGTAGCTTGAGTGTTTGAAAATTAGCCGAATTGAAAATTAGCCAATGATGAGAGTCGTTGGCTTTTTTTATTCAACTCAACCAGCGCTTTTTGCAGGTAATACTTTCTTTAACCTCTCGACCATCTCCAACACCGCTGGGCAGACGAGTGTATTCTTGTAGGTCAAGTCCATGATTTGCACCATCTTTTTTCGATTGGTGTGTGGATACTCGCGACATGCTTTCGGTCTATCTTCATAAACGCTGCAATAGTTTTCCGAATCTAAGAATGGACAAGGAGAAGACTTTAAAACATAGTCCTTGTCTTCATCTATCCGCAAATATTTTTCAACAAAATCGCCCGGCTTCATGCGCAATGATTTTGCCACTCGTTCGATGTCAGTTTGGTAAAAAATAGGGCTGGTTGTTTTGCAGCAATTCGCGCAGGTAAGGCAGTCTATCTCTTCAAAAACCTCTTCGTGCAATCGATGAAATGCATCGTCAACCGACCTTGCATTTTTTGTTTTCAGTTTATTCAAAAACGTGCGGTTTTCAGCCGACTTCTTCTTTGCTTCAACAGCGAATTTTGATAGATCCATGATCAGGCGGAGTTGCGGGCAGCATTGATGATTCCGAACATGCTTCGAATGATCAGTTTACGATAACGCTGCTCGTGCTTTTTGTTGTGTTCGTTTAAGTTCCTAAGATTCATGAGTGAAGACTGTTGAATCGCAATAAGTGGCAAAACGATTTGTTCTCGCAAATGCACCGATTGCCGAATCGTTGGATTGTTTCCCATCAATTCGCTAAGCCCAGAAATATCCAACGTCTGGCTGCTGGATAATAAAAACTCCGCATGCATCTTTTTCCAAAATTCACCGAATTCCGGATCATCACCCAAATAGGCAGTTGCTTCGTAAAAAGTCTTCGTCAGTGACATCATGCTATTCCCGAGCAGTGTTCTAAAAAACAAAGAGTTTTGATAGAGCTCTTTCAACTGATCGCCCTTTCCTTCTTTTTGCAACTCATTGAGCGCGCTTCCAACTCCATAGAAACCCGGAATGTTCTGTTTCATCATTGCCCATGAGCCCACGAATGGTATCGCACGTAGATCTTCAAACTTCAAACCTTCAGCACCATTTCTTTTCACGGGCCTTGAACCAATATTCGTGTCGCCAAAAAACGAAAGGGGTGTTACTTTCTCTAAGTAAGGAACAAACTTGGGATGATGCTTTAAATCCAGATAAGCCAAATACGCAAGTTCTGCCAAATGATCCAGCAAATTTTTATCGGCTTCCGTCATTTGCATTTCCGTGCGTGCAAAAACAGAGCCCTCCAAGCCTGCTGAAATCAACTGCTCTAAATTGTATTTACTGGAAACTATTTTGCCGAAATTTGAACTAATCGTTTGGCCCTGCACTGTCACTTGTACTTCTTCATGTTCAATCGTATCGCCCAATGAAGCGTAAAAGTCGTGCGTGTTGCCGCCTCCACGTGCAGGCGGCCCTCCCCTGCCATCAAAGAATAATGCCTTTAGTTCAAATCTTCTTGATACAGCCGTCAGGTTTTCTTTGGCTCGGAAAATTGACCAATTCGCACGCAAGTATCCCCCATCCTTAGTGCCATCCGAAAAGCCAAGCATAATCGTTTGGTGGTTTTTTCGTCTCGCCAAGTGTTCACGATAGGCTGGAATAGCGTAAAGCTCTTCCATAATAGCGGGAGCGTGAGCGAGGTCATCGATGGTTTCAAATAGAGGAACAATATCCAAATCCAATACTTCTTCTTTTCCAATCAATAGCCGGGCCAGTACAAAAACTTCCATCAGATGCAACGCGCTTTGGCAATTGCTGATTACATACCGATGGCAGCCTGCTGCGCCATTCTCCTGCTGGATTTTTTTGATCGCCAGCACACTTTGTATGGTTTCATTTACCAATGCATCATCAAAGTCAACAAAAACCAAACTCGCTTTCAAGGAAAGAAGATAGTTAATCTGTTCTTGAGAAGGCAGCTTTTGAAATTCTGATGAAGAGATACTCTTTTTAGTAGCGCTCAGTTTATCTAAAATCGATATCCAAACAGCGTCATGCTTTCTGCTGTCCTGTCGAATGTCAAGTGCGGCAAAGTGGAATCCAAAAATTCTCACTTTGATGATCAGTACATCTAACAATTCTAAAAACAGGCCATCGTGCTCTGCCACGAGTCGATTTCTCACTTCATTTAGTTCCACCAACAACTCATCGGCTGAGGAATAATTTTTTTGCTGGCGGAATACCAATCCATACACTTTTTGCTCAATAACTGTGATCCGTTCTGCTACTCCATGAAAAGTAAGTCGTCTACGCAACAAACGAATATCTTTGTAATAACACTTCAGTATCGATTCCTGAAGCCGCGATGCGACCTTTACAGTGATCTCGCTGGTAACAAATGGATTTCCATCGCGATCGCCCCCAGGCCAAAATCCGATAACAATCAATCGATCATTCTTCCATTCAGGCAAGGGTATTTCTAATCCAGCAGCAAGCGAACTAACAATTTCAGGAATGGAATGATAGAAAACGTTCTCCAGATACCAACACAAACTTAATGCTTCATCGTAAGGGGTTGGTTTGCTTTGGTTGATGAACCCGGTCTTCCCTAACTGTTGCAACAGTAAATTGATTTGATTGACATCGCTCTCACGAATGGCATTTTCCAAATCAGTGAGGATACCCAGCACATTGCCTGGGTAAAATTGAGTCGGGTGCGCAGTAAGCACTATTCGAAGGCTAAATTGCTCGAGACGGGATATCAATTCAGATTCCTTTTTTTCAATTTTTGTGCGGAGTAACAAAGCCGGTACCGTGCCTTTTCCATTGAGGTTGTGCACTTGCTCAAACGCTGCATCTTCCACCGAATCAAACAACGCCACCTGCCGCTCAATGTATTGTATAAAACTAAACAACAAATCAAACTGCTCTTCTTCCGTAAGTGTGGGCACCAACTCTTTAAAAAACACTTTAAGAATTTCATCAGCCGATTCGCCTTTGGCGAAGCCGGTAGTACAATACTGCTGCAAAAGCGGCAACAATATTCCCGTGCGACTCACATTTCGGAAGGGTAAGTTGAGAAACAAGCTATTGTAGATATGATAGCGAGAACCTACCGTCTGGTCATAATTGGGCATAATTTGAATGGCTAGACAAAGCGTTTATCTTTATTAACAAAAATGTGATGAACTATTTACATCCGTCCTTTGCAGTTCGTTTCAATTTAGCTTATCTTTTCATTTCGGATATTACAACTATGAAGAAAATATTTTGGTATTTTATCGCCCTAACACTTTTCACCTCCTGTCTGGGATTTAAAGAATTGCCTGTGGAATATGATTACAGCTACAGGGGTAATTTCAAACGATACCGAACATTCAGCATCATGAAACCGCTTGGTATTGTTGATTCTACCATGACAAATGCGATGATCGAAAAATCAATCATCGCCCGCATGAAGTTTTTGGGGTATCGGCAAACGGCAAGTAAACCGCATTTGATTGTAGGTTTCAAAATGTACTCCGATAGCCTTAAGTTCAATGGCTACGATCAACCAGATATCGAAGCATGGGTTAAAACACAAGATGAAGATCTGGATTATCACAAAAAAAAGCTAGACATGAAAAGTGGCACCCTACTAATACAGTTTTTTGACAGACGTCAAAATCGATCTGTTTGGCAGGGGTATGCAACCACCCTCTACGGAGGAATAGATTTTAATAATCAGCGTCATCTCCGCAACGCGGTCATTTCAATTCTGGACAAGTATCGTTTTTGGGCAGAAGGCTTTGTAGAGGGTCAGGAAGTGAAGGAGACCGAACTTTAACCTATCTGTTTGCCATAAAAACAGACAAAATCATCTAAAATTCAGTTTTCGCTTTTGGAAATTAGTTTTACCTTTGCACACCTTTTTAAAGGATAGATTGTCCTATGGTGTAATGGTAACACTGCAGATTTTGATTCTGCCTTTCTAGGTTCGAATCCTAGTAGGACAACAATAGAAACCCGCCTCCTCAATTGGTGCGGGTTTTTACTTAAAATATGTCAGTAAAGATATTTTCTGGGCGCGCCACCACCTATTTGGCAGAAAAGATTGCTAATGCGTATGGCGAGCGTCTTGGTACGGTTGATTACCAACAATTTAGCGATGGCGAAATGTCGCCATTGATTGGCGAGTCGGTTCGTGGACATGACGTATTTATTGTCCAATCGACATTTGCTCCCGCTGATAACTTCCTCGAACTGCTGCTATTGATAGATGCTGCCAAGCGTGCGAGCGCACTGAATGTAAATGTCATCATCCCTTATTTTGGGTATGCCCGCCAGGATAGAAAAGACAAGCCGAGGGTAGCTATTGCGGCAAAATTAATTGCCAATCTTATCTCTGCATCCGGTGCAAGTCGTATTATGACGTGTGATCTTCATGCCGATCAGATCCAAGGTTTTTTTGATATACCAGTGGATCACTTGGATGGTAACTACATCTTTGTTCCCTACGTGAAGTCGCTGAATCTTCCCAATGTCATGTTTGCTACTCCCGATGTAGGAGGAATTAAGAGAGCTCGCAGCTTTGCCAAATTTTTTAATGCTGAGCTTGCAGTTTGTGATAAGTACAGAAAAGAAGCCAACAAAATAGAATCCATGCGATTGATTGGCGAGGTAGAGGGGAAGGATGTTATTTTGATTGATGATTTAGTGGATACGGCTGGCACCATTTGCAAGGCAGCCGCTTTGTTGAAAGAAAAAGGAGCAAGTTCAGTGCGCGCCATTTGCACGCATGCCGTCCTATCTGGAAAGGCGTATGAAAATATTCAGGGATCTGTGTTGGAAGAGTTAGTCGTTTCTGACACGATTCCACTTAAACAAGAGACATCAAAGATCAAAGTACTTAGTGTGTCTGACCTATTCGCCAAAGCTATTCGGAAGATACACGATCACGAATCGATCAGTTCATTATTTATCCGTTTGTAAACAATTTAAATTTAACCAATAAACAATTATGAAAACCATCGAGATTATAGGGTATCGCAGAGCAAATCTCGGCAAGACTGACTCTCAAAAAATCCGTGAAGAAGGTAATGTGCCATGTGTGCTTTACGGAGGTAATGACCAGATTCACTTCTACTCGCCAGTGATTTTATTCCGTGACTTAGTTTACACCAATGAGGCGCACTTTGTGCACCTGAATATTGAAGGAGAAGAGTGCCAAGCCATCATGCAAGAAATTCAATTTCACCCGGTAAGTGAAATTATACTTCATGTGGACTTCCTACGCATTACAGACGCGCGCAAAATTAAAATGGACATCCCCGTTCGCCTAGTTGGGCAAGCACCTGGTGTTGCCAAAGGTGGCGCTCTGGTACGTAAGCGTGCATCGCTAAAGATTTATGGCTTTGCGAAAGACATGCCTGACCATATTGATGTTGATTGTTCATCTCTTGATTTTCACCACGCTGTGAAAGTAGGAGATATGAAAATGGCTAACCTTGAGTTCCTTGATCCTAAGATGGCGGCCATTGCTTCCGTTGAGGTGCCACGCGCTGCTAAGTTAGCTGAGGAAACTGCCGCTGCTGCACCTGCTGCCGGAGCTGCTGCTGCACCTGCTGCTGGAGCTGCTGCACCTGCTGCTGATGCAAAGAAGGCCGAAGCACCCAAGAAAGATGAGAAGAAAAAGTAATCAACTTTCGATCATTGAAATAAAAAATCCCGCCAATCGCGGGATTTTTTTATTTACGTAATTTGCAAGGGATCTAATTTGCATCGCTATTATGAAGTACCTGATTGCTGGCTTGGGAAATATAGGCCCGGAATATGAACTTACACGGCATAACATTGGTTTTCTAACATTGGATAGATTGGCTGATCTTCATAAAATTAATTTTACAACTGATCGTCTGGCAAACAAAGCAGAACTCAAGTATAAGGGAAAACAGTTGCACCTCATCAAGCCCAACACATTTATGAACTTGAGTGGAAAAGCGATTGCGTATTGGTTGCAAGACTTGAAAATTCCCAAAGAAAATTTACTGGTGGTGGTTGACGAACTTGCGTTACCTTTTGGGAGTTTACGGATGCGTACGAAGGGAGGCGCGGCAGGTCACAATGGGTTGAAAAATATTGAACAACTGTTGGGCGGACAAGACTACTGCAGATTGCGCATGGGGGTGGGAAATGATTTCGCAAAAGGGCAACAAGTGGATTTTGTATTGAGTAACTTTAGCCAAGATCAGTTTAAAGAGCTGCCAACAATCATGGATAAAGCAGGTGAAATGATACTTTCCTTTTGTACGATTGGCGCAGAACGAACAATGAATTTTTTTAACACCTAACATCTATGGATTGGATTCAAATTGCTGGACATGTTGGTGCATTCCTAAGCAGCATCACGTTTATTCCACAAGTTTATAAAGTCTGGAAAACGAAGAGCGTTCAAGATCTTAGCCTGGCAATGATGTTGATTGTCGCATCAAGCACATTGATTTGGCTCGTCTACGGAATTGCATTAATGCTTTGGCCGGTGATCTTAGCGAACGGCTTCATCTTTTTTCTAAGTCTGTTGCTGATCTATTTCAAGTTTGCTTATTCGAAGAAATAAGTAAAGGCAAACAGTCATCGATAGATTGAAATCTTCCGATAACTACTAACCAATCCCACAAATCGGGTGATGACGATGGTTACAGAATTATGTCTAATTTTACTTGAACACAAAGTCTATATCAACACGTCCCCCATTTCTATGAAACAAGTTCCTTTTTATTTCTCAATTTTTATCATCGCGATGTTGATCAGTTGCAGAAATCAACCAGGCAAAACACTGATTTGGGCAGACGAGTTTGACTACGTAGGCGCGCCCGATTCAACGAAATGGAACTTCGACTTGGGCGATGGTTGCCCAAATGCTTGTGGTTGGGGAAATAATGAGGCGCAGTTCTATACGAAAGACCTTAAAAATGCGCGGGTGGAAAACGGTCGGTTGATCATTGAGGCTCGAAAAGATTCGCAGGGCGGAAAGGTGTTCACTTCTGCTCGTATGGTCACAAAAATGAAAGGCGATTGGCGGTATGGCCGCATTGAAGTCAAAGCAAAGCTGCCCCGTGGCAAAGGCACCTGGCCTGCGATTTGGATGCTTTCTACTGATTGGAAATATGGAGGCTGGCCTGAGAGTGGTGAGATCGATATTATGGAGCATGTAGGTTATGATCCAGGAGTGATCCACGGAACGATTCATACTGACTTCTATAATCAACATTTTGAGGACCCGCAAAAAGGAGGTAAGGTAATGGTTGCAGATGCACAAGATGAATTTCATGTTTACGCCATTCGCTGGACGGCCGATAAATTAGAGTTTTTGGTCGATGATAAAAGATATCATGTGGTAAACAAAGGGGCAAATGATACGTTTAGACAATGGCCGTTTGATCAGCGTTTTCATTTGATATTGAATATTGCTGTGGGAGGAAATTGGGGCGGGAAAGAAGGAATCGATGATTTGATTTGGCCACAACAAATGGAGGTGGATTGGGTGAGGGTTTATCAGTAAAAAATACGAGGTAAGAATTACGAAGTACGAGGCCGAAGATTAGATTCTCGAACGTTGAAGGTTGGAACGTGTATGCAACTTTTGACGTGAATACGACATATCAACCATTTGCATAAAACCACAAAGTGAAACGCTTTGTATATTCGCAAACAACATCTAAAAAAATGAAAAAATACTTCACTCACATTCTCGCCATAACGATTTCTTTAACGCTCGCTTCTTGCAATGCACAATCGAGCAAAAAGCAACAAAGCGATTTAAAAATGAATCTGACTCCGCCAGCCGGCAAAGCAGTAGCTGCCTTCGCGGAAGGATGCTTTTGGTGCTCAGAACATATTTTCGAAGCAGTAGAAGGTGTAGATGCTGCGATATCAGGCTATGCTGGTGGCAACGCAATAAATCCAACTTATGAATTGGTAAACACCGAAACGACTGGTCATGCAGAAACGGTACTGGTGTATTACGATCCGAAAAAAGTGAGCTATGCTGAGTTACTGAATGTGTTTTTTACTTCGCAAGATCCAACCACGCCCGATCAACAAGGGCCTGATCGCGGCAACTCGTATCGCTCCATTATTTTTTATAGCACACCGGAAGAAAAAGAATTGGCAGAGAAGGCCAAGGCATCCTATGCCCCTAAATTCAAAAAACCTATTGTGTCAGAGATAAAACCACTTACCGCATTTTACAAAGCCGAAGACTATCACCAGGATTATATCGAGCACAACCCCTACAGTCCGTACGTAATGGGCGTGTCTATTCCAAGATACGAACTTTTCAAAAAAACGTACAAGGGAAAATTAAAGCGATAGGTTTTTTCCTAAAGAATAGTTTGAGCGGAACTAAGTGGTTTTATCGTAAATACCGGAATTCTCTCAGCCGCGATTCGGTTCCTTTCAGTCTGGTGTTCCCTTCAAAGCTTGGCCTGTTTTTCAAGGGATTTCTTTTTGTACTCTTCTAGCTCGTGTGTTGAAAAATTCAATAAATCCTTTGTCTCTTTTGCCTCACTTGAAATCAGTCTTAGCTATGCCAAAAGACCTCCCAATAGAAAAAGCAGACCTAGAAAAACGATAAAGACTCCCGACACAAGCAGTGTTTTACTAAAGGAAAGTCCGAGAATAGAAAGAATAGGCTTTTTTACGTAACTGGCTTTAAATAGAAACTTAGCCAACCGCTAATTTAACTTTTACAGCATTTGGCCCTTTGTGGCCCATCTCTACTTCAAAAGTTACTTTGTTGTTGTCTTTGATAAGATCTAGTAAACCATTTGCGTGCACAAAAATGCTTTCCTGTGTTTCAGAATCTTTAATAAAGCCGTAGCCCTTAGAATCATTAAAGAAGGTAACAATTCCCTTGCGTAGGGTGTCTTGCACTACATCAACCCGCTTTGGTACTCCAATTTGAATATCCTCAGCGCGGACAGTATCCTTTCTGCGAATGGCAGATGGAGGTGTAGAACTTAGATTTCCATACTCATCCACGTAGGCGATCATATCGTCAAAACTGGTACTTTCCTTGGCATTGGCTTTCCGCTCCTCTTTCTTTTGTTCCTTGTCCTGCCTTTTCTTCAGGCGCTTCTTCTCCATTTCCTTCTTGTTCCAGGTGTCTTGCGATTTAGCCATAGTTAATAATAGTGGTTGATTTACTGCAAGGTACGATTTCAAACAGAAATCTCTATCATTCGAGGAAAAGTAGGTCGCTATTTGAACATAAAGCCAAAAATAGTTTCGGAAGACCAAACGAAATAACAAAATAAGCCCCTCTCGAACCTTCAGTATGAAGCTAAGTTCGCAACCAGCACCATTTAAGGCGAATTGAATCGGTTGGACTTCTAAATCTCTACTAGTCGACTTTGCGCAACCGATCCACTACCTCAATACATATATCCCAACGAAAAGAAGAACGTTCTTCCATCGCCTGGCAAAAGGCCTGGCCCCGGATAGCCGCCAGACCTTCTGGTAAAGTAATGCACGTCTCCCAGATTATTGGCGCCTACTTTTATCTTCACACCCGTTTTGTGCCGGTAGCTGATCGTAAGATCATCAACGGTATACCCGGGGATTATCCCATTTTGTCCATTGGCGGTCGGTGTTACAGTATTATTTGCATCTGTAAACACTTTATCAGTATAGCCGCGCTGGAGCGTGGCAGAAAAACTTTTATAGCTATAAGTTAACCCGGCACGGAAAATATTTTCGGGTGCATAGTCCACTTTTCTGTCTTTGTAGTTGCTTTCCGATAGCTGATTGTCGACAACCGTTACTACTCTGAAGCTATTGTAGCGAGCGTTGTTGTAGGCATAAGAAACAAAGAAAGAGAGATTCCCAAACATAGCTGGAATACCCATCGACTCGCTGATATCGTTCTCAGCAAAAATCTCTACACCGGTGGTTGTGGTGCTGCCCACATTTGTTCGGAGATTAAAAAAAGATCCATCTTGCCGCTGCTGCCGAATGGTGCCAATTCTGTTTTGGTAGTCGAGCAAAAACAAACTTACGTCAAATTTCAAATACTGCTTTACATTACCGCGATATCCTACATCAACATTTAAGCCTTTTGCATCCGTCAGGTTAGTATCAATTACATCAGTAGTTGGTGCAGCTGTGAGATCAGCAAATTGAACTGCCCGATACGATTGAGTGGCATTCGCATAAAGTGAAGTAGTACGTGTCAGGGAATATTCTACTCCCAGGCCACCCAACAAAAATCCTCTGCTACGAGATTGATCTTGTATGGCAACAGGAACATTATTGTTCAATCCATTATAGCCACTCGCTTGAGAGGTAATGTATTCGTACCGAATGCCGGGCACCAACAGCAACTTATCGGTTAGCTGAAAAAGATTTTCAGCAAAAACAGCCACGTTCCCACTTTGATAGTTGATGTCGCTAACCCAAAGAGTACCTTCTCTGCGATCGATTGAATAGTCTGTCCCCGTTGTGCCAACTCCACCTCTGTAACGAAATGTGTTGCCACGATACAGTCGCAACCCGGCACTCAAATTACTTTGTTGCTTGCCAATATTGTATTGAAGAAGGTACCGTGCCTCTGCGCCAAAATTTCTGTACTTATCAATATCAACGGTGCGTGAGTTGTAGGTGCCGATCGTTGTGTTGATCGTATCTTTCACCAAAATGCCTCCACTTGGAAAGAAGCCCACACTATTTCTGTCGGCTACTATCCCGAACACTTTTACATTCAGGTGTTGATTACGGTTTATTTTGTAATCGGCCGTTACACCAGGGGTTACCCAATCTAAGTAAAACCAATTTCTGGCCCGTAGACTTTGCTGTGCGTTTTGCTGAAATTGAGTATCTGTGAGTCCACCTGCCTGCTGGCTACGACTAGCCCATTTTGTTATTTCTGTTGTTAGCGAGAATCGGTTAGAAATTTTATAAGTGATGGTACCAGATAAAGTGCCGCTAATGAATTGACTGTTGTCACGCCAACCATTGCCCGATCGGTGATCATAAAATGCGTAGTAGTTTATTTTTTTTGTGTTGCCACCTATCGCGTTGTAAGAATTGAATAGACCATTGCTTCCCACTGTCTGGTTCGTCTCAAATTGAAATGGCTTCGTAAAGTCACTACCGTTCTTCAATATATAATTGACCATCCCACCCAATTGAGGTCCGTATTGCAAAGAGCCATGTCCTCGCACAATTTCTATTCGCTGCACCGATTGAAGTTGTGGATTGTAGTAAGCCTCGGGATATCCAAATGGATCGGCAGCAATGTCAAAACCATTTTGACGTATGTTGAATTCCCATGATCGGTTGGGACTTAAGCCTCTCGCAGCTATTCCTATTTGAATGCCGCTACTTTCACTTTCCCAAACAAAAATACCCGGAACCTTCCCTAACACCTGGCGCATTGTATTCGAGACAATGTTTCCTTGCACATTGTCCATCACCACCAGCGAGCTTTTTTTTCCGGCATAAATGGAAGTGCCAACGATCTGAGGAAGCTGATGAATATCTGACTTACTACCACGACCAACGAAGGTCAGTTCGGGAAGTATCTGTGTAGTTAATGTATCATTTTTAGTTACATCTTTTTGAGCGAAGCTGTAAGAAGTGATCAATGCAAAGGCCAGCGCAGCCAGGTGTCCATTTGGCAATTTCATGTATTATTTAGAATGATTATAAACAATGCAAGGTAGCTCATTATTCATAACTATTCTAAATAATGCAATAAAAATACGTTAACTATCACTTAATGAATAGTTTGCATTTTTTTTTGGCAGTAAGTATCCTTTCTAAGTGTTGAACGCTTCTTCGGCTATCTGGCCAACAAGGACAACAGAAAAAGACAAAATAAAAACCGTCTCCTGAACTATAGCCTAACTGTTCATTTCTTCTTGTCAATAATCGCTTTCATTTGTTTATTCATCAATACAGGATTGATCGCATCGATGCCTGTCTTGAGTGTGGTTTCCAATTTTCCAAGATGGCTATCCAGTTCTTTGTTCAGTTCTTCAAAAACTTTGTACGCACCAGCTGTAGGTTTGCCATCGCCTGTCTCCAAACTTCTTCTTAAAGCAGAAAGACGATTACCTAACTTGATGGGGAAGTTCAGTGGGTCCTGGCCGCTGCGGTTTTTGGTCTGATACAAATCTTCTTCGATAGTAGTTATCTTGGCAATCAGTTCTTTCGCTGATGCTGAGAAAGTTGGATCGTTGACTTCTTTGGCTCGCTCTTCAATTTGCTTTTTCAAATCTCGTATGCGGATCACGGCTTCGTTGGCAGCCGATTCGCGGTCGCGGATCTTAATTGCCAAGTCGAACGTCTCTTTCAAATCCCCTTCGCTGACGCCTTTTAAGTTTGGATTCATTTTTAGATTGAATGAATACGTCTGCGAATAGCTACCCGCTTTAAAGCGAACCTGATATTTTCCGATAGGTGCTTCCGGTCCATTCTGAGGGCGTGCGCCCCAGATAATGATGCCTTCAAAAATCGTTGCCCCTTCATAGCGACCGTTCCATCTAAAAGTATTCAATCCCGCGGCAGCGGTAGGTTTACTCTCGCCACCACCCCAAAAGTCTCCGGCAATCGGTTTCTCTTCGGACTTTGTGCCAATGAACTTGCGCACCAGATTTCCATTGGCGTCTAAAATTTCAATTTTAACCGTGTCGACTTTGTCTTTTAGATAATATTGAAAAGCCGCATCGTATACACCTCGTATCGCATCGCTCGGCTGAAACAGAATCGCATTTTGTTTCATCAACTCAGGTGTGAGTTGACGCAGTGGATTGATGTCATCCAAAATCCAAAAGCCACGACCGTGTGTTCCTAATACCACATCATCGTTCTTGACTACTAAATCGCGAATAGGTGTATCGGGTAAATTTAATTGAAGTGGTTGCCAGTTATCGCCCGCGTTGAACGACACATACGCTCCATGTTCTGTTCCCAAAAACAAAAGCCCGGGACGCACATGGTCTTCACGTACTGATCTGGAGAAATGCCCGTCCTTAATTCCGGTTACAATCTTCGTCCATGTTTTTCCAAAATCTGTCGTTCTAAAAACATAAGGCTGACGATCATCCACTTGATAACGGAACGCAGCGACATACGCAGTGCCTGCCTTGTGCCGAGATTCATCGATGATGGCAACCACAGAATTTTTAGGCAAATCTTTTGGTGTGATGTTCGTCCAGCTTTTTCCGCCATCGCGCGTGATGTTTATTTTTCCGTCATCAGAGCCGGCCCAAATGGTATTCACATCGTGAAACGAAGGAGCAAGTGCAAATACAGTCGCATAAATTTCCGGACCGTTCATATCGCGCGTGATTTCTCCACCAGATATTCCTAATGTCTCGGGATCAGCATAGGTTAAGTCGGGAGAAATTTTTTCCCAGCTCTGCCCGTCATCGGTTGTTTTCCACACGTGCTGCGAGCAGGTATATAAAATTTTTGAATCCTTTGGTGAAAATACAATTGGGAATGTCCATTGCCAACGCTCGGGCAGTGAACTCGCAGGCTCTCCAGAAAAAAATCTTGGATAAACTTGAATGTCGCGTGTCTGTCCAGTCGAAACATCTTTACGCGTGAGTAATGCACCCTGACTACCGGCATAATAAATATTTGGATTATCAGGGTGAGAAGTGATGTAGCCACTTTCACCACCGCCCACATCGTAACCCCAGGCACCCAGTACGTTCATGTGATTCCATCCTTCGCTTGGAACTGCAATGGTTGAGTTATCTTGTTGCGCGCCTGCCACATGATAGGGAACATGGTTGCTGGTGGTAACATGATAAAATTGCGTGGTGATGTAATCTTCGTCTGTCCAGCTCTTACCTCCATTAACAGAAACGGAACCACCTCCATCGTTGGACGTAATCATCCGTTGCGGATTGTTCGGGTCAATCCACAAATCGTGGTTGTCACCGTGAGGCACTTTTATCTCCGTGTCGAACTTCACACCGCCATCGGTCGATTTCCAAAAATCCACGTTCAAACAATAGACGGTCTCGCGATCAAATGGATCGGCATAAATGCGCGAATAGTAAAATGCCCGTTGGCGTAACTTCCTTTCATCATTTGTTTTCTTCCACGTGGCACCGGCATCATCACTTCGGTAGACTCCACCATCGTTCGCCTCTACAATTGCCCACAGTCTTTTGTTGTCAGCCGGTGAAACGGTGATTCCAATTTTGCCCAATGGTCCTTCCGGCATGCCGGGGTTTTTGGTCAATTCATTCCAAGTCTCTCCACCATTCTCAGATTTCCATAATTTACAATCAGGCCCACCACCCCACATCTTCCACGTTCTCCGATAGACTTGCCAGGTAGACGCATATAAGATCTTTGGATTCGTACGATCGATGATCAAATCAGCAGCTCCCGCCTTTGGACTTACATACAATACTTTCTTCCAGGTATTTCCGCCATCAACAGATTTAAACACACCTCGCTCTTCGTTATCCCCGTAAGGGTGACCAAGTGCTGCCACATAAACGATGTCAGGATTGGTTGGATGAACGCGGATACGCGAGATAGCTTGCGTTTCTTTTAAACCTAGAGAGCGCCAGGTTTTTCCACCATCGGTAGTTTTATATACACCATCTCCTTGGGTAATGCTTCCTCGAAGTTGCGTCTCTCCTCCACCAATGTAAACAATATCAGGATTAGTCTCGGCAACAGCCACCGCGCCAATAGATGAAGACGAAATTTGTCCGTCAGTTACCGGAGCCCATTCTTGTCCACCATCGGTAGTTTTCCAAAGTCCGCCACCCGTAGCACCAAAGTAATATTCATTGATTCTACCCGGGCTTCCGGAAGCGCCCAATGAACGCCCGCCCCGCGCGGGGCCTATGTTGCGCCATTTGAGTTTGTCGTAGTATTTAGGATCAACGGTTGTTGAAACTGGGGTTTGCGCGGTAGCAATCCATGAAATGCATGACAGCACTAGAAATAAATATCTTTTCATATCGAAGATTTAGGAAATGAAAAGGTAATGAAAATTCGGTACGTGGAAAATTCAAATTACATTTAAAGATATGCTAGTAATTCTACCCGATACCAAAGTAAAGTAGCAAGAGAAGAAATGCTTAGAAATTTTCGTAACTACTTTTAACAGTACAAAAAAATAAATGCCCCTAATTCAGGGGCATTTATCAATTTTAGCCTTATAAAATTGTCTATTGATTCTCAACTTTATCTACAAGCTCAATTATTTTATCTAAAGTTGGTTTTTGAGTGGCTTTATATTCTAAATTAATTTGCCTAGTTGCTACTACATCTTTTTCAACCCCTGCATTGTTATTGGTAATGGTCATCTTAATTTAGAAGGATTTACCACCAGTAAACTTTGCTTCTTTTATTTATACTTATTCATTCCTGCACAATCAATAAACTGTGGTGCTCCAGCATCTTTCCAAAGAGATTTACCGTAAGCGCTCCCGTCATATAGTTGCTCTATTGAGGCGAATTCAAAAGCGCATTTTGCACCAATTTTTACAACAACAATAAAGCTCATTGTTCTTTTGACAATAATTCCGGTGGTCTTATTCCGTATAATGTTCCAATCTTTAGCGCCAATGTAGGTATATTGCACTTGTTCATTAGGGTGATTTTTGGCTGCAGAAGCTTTGGCAAAGGCAAGTGCTTCTGCGTTTAGTTTTGCGTCTTTAAAATATTCAGCTGGCAAGCTGCCTGTAGAGGCATCTACATTATCGCTTTTATTAGCCATCTCTGCAACTTTATCCCAAGCATAATCATTGGTATATTTTTTTGCCTCAGCCGCCTTATCTGCTTTATAAAAAACAACAAGAACTTTAAATCTTTTACTATAATTAATTTCTTTCTTATAGTCATCCTGGTAAATACTACCCAAGAGCAGAATGCCAGGTTCTGCTTCTAATATTGTTCCGGTAAAACCTACCCATACATCATTGCCGAGAATAGGATTACCCTGCAAATCTTCTTTCTTGGTATGTGTAGCATATCTATAGTTACTGTTAGCAACGTTATTATGTTCTCCTGTCCAAAAGACGCCCGATTTTTTTAATATTGTTAGATCATAAGAAGTCATATAAAACTCGGCTCTTTTAACAAACTTAGTTCGGTCAGTGGTTTCGTAAGCATATTGTGTATTTATAGAAAGCACATGGTTTGGAGTGCTTTCATCATAATTTATTAAAAATTTTTTCGCAAACGGAGCAGGCAGCTCTTTGTTACTCAAATCAAAATCAATATCAATAAGGGTATTTGCATAATAAATACCACTCATCCCTCTTGAGTCTTTTAAAATTTCCTTGCTATCCAAGAAAGTGTTTGCGCTATCGGCATAGGCAATTTCTTGTGGTGATATAACTTTTTTTTCTTCAACTTTTTTTGTTTCTTCTTTTTTATTTCCCGCATTTGCTTTATCAGCCAATTTTTTTAAAAAACCCTGTGCGTTTGAGTTTGCTACTGATGAAGTTAAGACTGCGGCTATTACAAATTGTGTTATTTTCATATGTGTTTTATTTTTATTGTTGTATAGGTGGTACTAGTTTAACGATACAAAATGTGAATGTTTAAAATTTAGTTAGTTTCATAGGATTATGCCTACTATTGGTTCGGGATAATGATATCAAAAGTGAGCAGCCGGCTTCTCAGTTGCTGTCCAACTTTATGAATGGTATTGATTAGTTTATAAATGGTATCGTAAACCCAACTCAATGGCTATTTGATTTGGTGTACATTTTCCCACCCAATACTTATTCACGTCTCGAAACCTACCGGCAAAAATTTCAGATACCACCAACCATTAAACAATTAACCCCATTCAGCAAGTGAATTGAAAAAAATGGGATAATTGACGACCTTGCAAGAATAAAACTTAATCTATAAGAATACGGATTCTTATTTTTCTAATTGCTCATGGTAAAGACATGAACTCCTGCAAGAGAAGAGTTCCTTCCAGGTCCAAATGTATTTTGCGCCCATGTTAAAGTAACAACTAATGAAGTAGACGTAACTTCTGTTAAGTTCACTACTAAATCATCACCGCGTTTAATCGATGTAGCATTATCGTCCGTAAATTTCCAACTTCCACTGGAAGGCCAAACCACACCGCCATTTGATGAAGTAAAACCTGTTGCAGAAAAAACTAAGCTCATATTCTTGTAAGCTATTGTCTGATCAGTACCTGCAACGCTGACAGTTTTAATCTTCCAGTCATTTGCTGTCAATTTTTTAGTCATTAGTTCTGCCGGAGTAGGCGAAGAATCGCTACCACAGCTACTAAAAAATAGAAGTGAGGAAAATAAAGTACAGTAGAAAAAGAAGCTGATAATCTTCATGACCAGACTTTCACTTTTTATGTTGTTAATCGCTTTCATAATCGAATTTCTTTATTTTTTAATAAATCGTTTTGTAAGTTTCGTTTTACCCTGCTCAACCAGCACCACGTATTGCCCCGAAGTAAAATGTCGGATGTCAATCTTTACCTCTGTTTTTCCAATTGAAGATGTTTGATGCTGATCTCTGCCTTGGATATCCATAATCGATATTTGTATAGGAACGACTCGGTCAAATCCACCAAGTCCAACCACCAGCTCTTCGACAGCTGGATTTGGGTAAATTGCCAATTCGTTTACCAGCGTAGGTTCCAAGGCTGTTATCACATAAGTATATTCTGAAGAAAACGGACTGACACAGCCTTGCTGAGTTACTCGAACAGTAAATATTCCGGCTTGTTGGATCAATAGTGTGTTACCGGTGGCACCACTGATAGCGACAGCATCTCTGAACCATTGATTGCCATTGGAGCTACTAGAGGTAAGTACTGGTGCAACAGGATTGGTATTGTTAGCCGAGATTGTTGGACGTGGAGGAGTTGCGTTGATGGTCGCTACAATGGCAGTGCGCGTTGATGTACAACCGTTGTTCGTTACTGCAACATAGTAGGTGGTAGTAGTTGTCAACAAAGGCGTGATAAAACTATTACCAGTACCTAGGGCAGTGCCACCGGTAACGGCAGCAAACCAACTGATGGTTCCTGCAGCGGCAGTTGCACTCAATGTTACCGAACCCGAATCGCAGGTAGCTGCAGATGCTGGTGTCGTTGTTGCAATAGTCGGTACTGCATTGATGGTGGCCACTACGGAACTTCGGGAAGAAGCACAGCCATTAGCGGAAGCTTCAACATAAAAAGTTGTAGTTGCCGCAATTGAAGGAGTGGTAAAATCATTCCCGCTTCCTAATGAAGTTCCACCCGTTGCAACATCAAACCAATTTAATATCCCCGCTGATCCACTGGCCGAAAGCGTGACTGTTCCAGTGCCGCAGCGGCTTGCAGGTGTAGTAGCCATGATCGTTGGCGTAGCGTTGATGGTGGCTACAACCGCAGTTCGTGCAGAAGTACATCCATTGTTTGCGGCTTGCACATAGTACGTTGTGGTTGCAGAAATTGTTGGAGTGGTAAAGTTTGTTCCGGTGCCTAAAGTAGTTCCTCCGGTCGCATCCGCATACCAACTAATGACCCCTCCACTGGCCGTTGCGCTAAGGGAAATGCTTCCCGAATTGCATTGGCTTCCCCCGGAAGTAGAGGTTATGGTTGGGGTTTCGTTTACGGTAGCAAGAACTGCCGCGCGCGCAGAACGGCAACCATTTTGCGATGCTTCTGCGTAATAGGTGGTGCTACTGGTAATGGTTGGCGTGATGAAGTTAGCTCCTGTTCCTAATGATGTTCCGCCTGATGCTACGCTATACCAATTGATTACTCCAAAATCTGCGGAAGCGTTTAGGGTTGTCGTTCCACTATCGCAGTTAGCAACTGTGGCGGGTGTCGAGTTGGTGATACTGGGTACAGGATTAATTGTTGCGATTACTGTAGATCGCGCTGAGGTGCATCCATTGTTGACCGCTTCAACATAGTAAGTTGTGGTATTGGCAATGGTAGGAGTAGTAAACGTGGTTCCGCTGGCCAGTGAACTTCCACCTGTTGCTGCGGTGTACCAGTTCAACGTTCCGGCACTAGCAGTGGCACTTAAGTCTACTGTTCCGGCACCACAGCGACTTGCCGGTGTTGTGCTAGTAATAGTAGGTGTAGGAGTAATGTTGGCCACGATGGCTGTACGAGGTGAAGTACATCCGTTGTTCGTAACCTCTACATGATACGTAGTGGTAGACGCAATCACTGGCGTGGTAAATGCTGTGCCGGTTCCAAGAGAAGGCCCGCCAGTAGGTGAACCGAACCAATTCAATGTACCAGCGCTAGCAGTAGCACCGATGGTTAAAGTACCTGCATCGCAGCGAACATTGCTTGTTGTTGATGTGATCGTAGGAATCGGATTGATCGTTGCTATTACCGCGGTGCGTGCAGAGGTGCAGCCATTGTTTGTAACATCCACATAATAAGTAGTAGTGATAGCAATGCTTGGGGTAACAAACGAAGTTCCTGTTCCCAGAGAAGTTCCGCCTGTGGAAGCAGCGTACCAATTCAATGTGCCAGCCCCCGTGGTTGCTCCAAGAGTAATCGTTCCCGTGCCACATCGGTTGGCCGGAGTCGTTCCGGTAATAGTTGGAACAGAATTGACGGTTGCCACTACTGCTGTGCGCGCTGAAGTACAACCATCGGTGACATCAACAAAATAGGTAGTAGTGTTGGTGATACTTGGAGTGGTGAAGGATAAACCTGTTCCTAATGCTGCTCCTCCGGTGGATGCTGCATACCAATTCAACGTACCGGCACTACCCGTAGCACTTAAAGTTACCGCTCCTGTTCCGCAGCGTGTGCCTGGTGTAGTACCTGTAATGGTTGGCGCTGCGCTGATCGTTGCCACAACAGCGGTGCGGGCAGAAGTACAACCGGTATTGGTTGCCTCTACATAATACGTTGTGGTGGCTGATAAAGATGGAGTAATAAAGCTCGTGCCGGTTCCTAAAGAAGCACCACCGCTTGAGGCTGCATACCAATTTAACGTTCCGGCACTAGTGGTTGCGCCAAGGGTGACTGTTCCTACATCGCACCTACCAGAAGGTGTGGTGCCCGAGATGGTGGGAATATTGATCGTTGCCACTACTGGTGTGCGCGCGGAAGTACAACCACTATTCGTTGCATCTACAAAATACGATGTGGTAGTGGCAATACTTGGGGTGTTAAATGTTGGTCCCGCACCAAGAGAAACCCCACCTGTGGGACCGGGATACCAATTTAATGTTCCACCTCCCGTAGCAGCTCCCAGTGAAACGGTTCCAGCTCCACAACGCGTACCAGGTGTTGTGCCCGTGATGGTTGGGATCGTCTTCACGTTTGCAAGTACTGCCGTACGTGCAGAGGTGCAACCCGCATTGCTGGCATCTACATAATAGGTTGTAGCCGTTGCAATGCTTGGTGTAGTAAAGCTTGTTCCAGTTCCCAGTGAGCTTCCTCCCGAAGACGCAGCATACCAATTTAATGTTCCTGCACTTGCGGTAGCGCTTAATGTGAGTGTACCTGTGCCGCAGCGCGAGGAAGGAGTGGTGCCTGTGATTGTTTGCGTGTTGCCTACCGTAGCTACAACAGCCGAGCGACCCGATGTACACCCACCATTAGTGGCATCTACGTAGTACGTAGTGGTAGTTGAAATACTGGGCGTTACAAAACTAGTTCCGGTTCCTAAAGAAACACCACCGGTTAAAGCACTATACCAATTTAAAGTGCCTGCGCTGGCGGTTGCATTTAATGTAACCGTACCGGTGCCGCAGCGGCTGCCTGGCGTAACGGTTGTAATAGTTGGCGCTTGACAAATGGATATTTTCGCTATATATAATCGAGTAACTCCGTTGTAACTAAAAAACACGCCACCAATAATGACTCCATCAGCTTGGGGGGTTAAGCTATAGATAACATTGTTGGCTCCTGTTCCGGGGTTAAATGTCGCGTCTAGGCTTCCATCGCTATTGAGCCTTGCAATGTAATTTCTTAGAATTCCATTCACCAAGTTAAAATCACCTCCGATGATGATTTGCCCATCTGGTTCAATTGCAAAAGTATTTACTCGACGATCTGGTCCTGCATTTGGTCCTGTACCGGCATTAAATGAATTATCAACGCTACCATCAGAATTCAATCTTGCCAGTCTATTTTTTGCAGTTCCATTTACCGTAGTGAAATCCCCACCGATTAATACTTTTCCGTCAGACTGAAGAGCGGCAGCGGTAATGCGTAGGTTGGTACCTGAGCCTGCAAAGCTTGTGTCAAATGTGCCATTCGTATTCAATCTTGCGATTGCAATTTTAGCTTGTCCATTATAAAATGCAAAATCACCCGCCACCACCACCTTTCCATCTGCCTGTAGGGCAAGCATTCGAACAACTGAATCAAATCCTGAACCTGTTACAAAGCTTGTATCTAACGTGCCATCAGAGTTAAGCCGTGCGATACGGTTGATCGCTGTACCATTGTAGTTTGTAAATATTCCTCCTATTAAGATTTTCCCATCACTTTGAATGACGATCGAGTAGATTCCACTGTTAGCTCCTGTGCCTGGTGTAAAGCTGGCGTCTAATGTGCCATCACTATTCAACCGTGCAATGCCGGACCTTGCCACACCATTATAAGTTGCAAAGTCACCAACAATAATAATTTTCTGATCAGATTGAATGGCGATATCTCTTACTGCGAAATCGGTACCGCTACCCGTAGTGAAACTTGCATCGGTATTTCCGTTTGCTAAAAGCCGAACGATACGGTTCGCTACACTTCCATCAAATCTGGTAAAATCCCCTACTACCAGAACTTTGCCATCAGCTTGCACTTTAGCATTTCGAACGGTGTTATTTGCACCAACACCACTATTAAACGTGGCATCGTTGGCACCATCTTGCGCTAATGCGCTGGTGAGGGGTATAAGTGTAACAATCCAAATGATGAGATAAGAATAGAATTGCTTCGTGTTACTATTCAGGATCAATGTTCTGAATTTTGAAAGTTTCATAAGACTGTGCAGATTATTAGTTTGGGATTATGACATCAAAAGTGAGCAGCCAGCCTGTGATTTGCTGCACCGCTTTCTGAATGGTATTGATTAGTTTATAAATGGTATCGTAAACCCAGCTCAACAGCAATTTCAATTTGATATACATTTTCCCGCCCAATACTTATTCACGGCTCGAAACCTACCGGCAAAAATTTCAGCTACCACCAATCATTAAACAGTTAACCCCACTCAGCAAGTCAATTGAAAAATAAAAGAACAGTTTACGAACTTGCCGAAATTCACTTAACTAAAAAACTGTTTGTCTATCTTGCAAAGCTGTGAGCGATCGTTATGAAGAAGTCAATTACCATCATAGTAGCATTGCAATGGATGACTGTTACCCTTGTCTATTCGCAGGAGCCAGTGAGTTTTACTATCAACCAACAAAATGGTCTTCCCTCCAATACGGTATATGACTTACTTCACGATAGCCGTGGCTTTTTGTGGGTTGCCACTGAAAACGGCATTGCTCGATTCAATGGCATTGAGTTCACTTCGTACGACCATAAAAAA